>Ga0080013_1002598_pt1 | contig 20884 bp, 28 predicted proteins | sample ETNvirenome_6_85_FD_69236 | JGI IMG/M metagenome (GOLD analysis project Ga0080013, IMG submission 69236) | Marine viral communities from the Pacific Ocean - ETNP_6_85 (SPADES assembly) (version 2) | ecosystem: Environmental > Aquatic > Marine > Oceanic | place: Pacific Ocean | collected 2013-06-19 | reverse complement strand
TAGTGCTTTATCGCCAACAGCACTTGGTGCTGCACAAACTTTTGGTGGAAAACTTACAGATACAGATATTATAGGTACTTTTACTGATCCTGCAACTGGCTTTGACTATTTAGTAGAGTCTGGTGGTGGTCTTCAATTTTCTCCTGGTCAGTTTGGAGAACCTCAAGATGATAGTGCTGGAGAACCTACTATAACAAAGAAAAGAAAAGTAGCCACAGAGAAACCTAAAGAAGAAGAAAAAGAAGAGAGTAAGAAAAAAGGCTTTCCACAAAAAGTATTGCCAAGACTTACACCATCTGACAGGAGTGAGTTAGAAGAAATATTAGGAATAAACAATCCTTTGTTAAATAAATATGCAACTGGTATACAGGCATTAGTATAATGGCAACAGAAAAAAATCCATATGATATGATTCCACAAGAAGGTGCTGAAGTAGTACCTATCAATCAGGAAGACAATGACATACCTGCTACGTTTGAAGTAGCAGATGATGGTGGTGTTATTGTAGACTTTTCTGGTGCTACAGAGATGGAAGCAGACGAAGCCGTTGCTGAATGGTATGGCAATATAGCTGAAGATATGGACGATGCAGAGCTAGAAGAGATTGCAGGGACTGTTCTTGAAAACTATGAGGCTGATAAAGATTCCCGTTCTGAATGGGAAGCTATGTTTGAGAGGGGCTTTGAACTTCTAGGTCTTAAACTACAACAAGGTACAGAACCATTCGAGGGTGCATGTACAGCAGTTCACCCACTACTAATTGAGTCTGCTGTTAAGTTTCAATCCAAAGCATCTAATGAATTATTCCCCTCCAATGGTCCTATCAAAGCACAGATACTGGGTGACTCAACCACAGAGAAAGAACAACAGGCCAACAGAGTTCAGAACTTTATGAACTATCAGCTTACGGAGCAGATGCCTGAATACTTTGAAGAGTTTGAGCGGATGCTGTTCCATCTGCCACTGATTGGGTCTGCCTTTAAGAAGATGTACTATGATGCTACGGTTAAGCGTCCACGTTCAGAGTTTATTCCTATTGATCAGTTCTATGTGTCTTACTATGCGTCTGACCTATCCAATGCAGAACGCTATACACATGTAATCTATCGTAGTCCTGTAGAGTTACAAAAAGATATCAAAGCTGGTATCTACCTAGATACAGAACTGGTTACACCATCCACTAATCCTGTTACGGGCTTTAGTGAAAAGATGGATACAATTATTGGATTGTCTCCTGACTATGATAACGATCCACAATACGTTCTTCTTGAACAACACTGCTTCTTAGATATTGAAGAAGAAGAGTCTTGTCCGTATATTGTTACGGTAGAGAAAGACTCTAGAAAAGTTTTGAGTATTCGTAGAAACTATAAACAAGATGACAAGAACAAAGAGAAGATAAGCCACTTTGTGCATTATAGGTTTGTTCCTGGTTTTGGATTCTACGGACTTGGCCTTATCCACTTCTTGGGTAATTTGACTATGAGTGCCACTGCCGCAATGAGATCATTAATAGACGCAGGGCAATTTGCAAATCTACCTGGAGGGTTTAAGGCAAAGGGGCTACGGGTTGTTGGCGACAATGAACCCATATCTCCTGGCGAGTTCAAGGAGGTTGAGGCAACTGGTGTAGATTTATCAAAGGCTATTATTCCCCTTCCTTATAAAGAGCCTTCCTCTGTTCTATTCCAGATGTTGAATTTCGTAACTGCTGCTGGTCAGAAGTTTGCGGACAGCACAGAACAAGTTATTTCTGATGCTGCCTCCTATGGACCCGTTGGAACAACAATGGCCCTGCTAGAAGCATCAAGCAAATTCTTTAGTGCTATTCATAAACGACTACACAAATCACAGCGAGATGAGTTTAGAATCCTTGCTAGGATTGACTATGACTATCTTCCAGGTGAGTATCCATATGATGTGCCATTTGAAAGCCGTAGTATCTTCAAGGCTGACTTTGATGGTCGTGTAGATATCGTTCCTGTATCTGATCCTAACATACCCAGCAATGCACACCGTATGATGCTTGCGAACATGGTCCTACAAATGGCACAGCAGTCTCCTCCTGGTATGTTCAATATGGAAGAACTTAATCGTACAATTCTTAATGCCACGAATATGCCAAATGTAGACGAGATTATTCCACCAAAGATTACCGCACAGCCACTTGATCCTGTCTCTGATATAATGGCAGCAACAAAGGGTATGCCTATTGCTGCCTTCCCTGGTCAGAACCATGATGCTCATATACAAGTAAAGATGGCCTATATGCAAGACCCTGCTAATGGTGGCAATCCTATTATGCAACGTATTGCTCCTATTCTTCAAGCCAATGTGCAAGAACACTCTGTAATGAAATATCAAGAGCAGATGAATGGTGTAGCGCAACAAATGCTTCAACAGGCTGATCCTTCTCAGGTCACACCTGCTGCTACAGAGATGGCATTGGCAGAGGCAGCACAACAAGTTATGAATGCTAACATGGCTGCTGGTCAGGCACAGTCACCAGAACAACAGCTTGTTGCTCTTGAACAAGCCAAAGTACAACTTGAGCAAGCCAAGGTACAAGCACAGACAGCATCTGATGCAGCAGAACTTGAGTTAAAGAATAAAGAACTTGAGATGAAAGAGACTGGTCAGATTATAGATATGCTTAAATCTACAGCGCAATCTAAATCTAGAGAAGAACAGGCTGAAGAAAATAGAGTGTCTAAAGAAGCAATCAAAGAAGCTGAACTTCAAACTAAATTACAGATAGAAGAAAACAAGCTTGATCTAGCAGATAAAAAAGAATATGTCAAGGTTCTTGTTGACATGTTAAAGAAACAAATGGAAGATGACAAAGAAATGGATCAAGCCGCTCTTGAGAATTTAATTAAACTAGCAGACAGTCAATTTAAGGAGATGAGAAATGATGCAGAAGGGTAAAGGCTATCCGTCTCATGTAAAGGACACTGATAAAAGTTTTGGTGATCCTTACAAACAAGACATTACGGGTGGTCGTAATATTCGTAGCGCACTTAATAAGTGGGACGAAAGCTCTTGGAAAATTTCGGATTCCAAAAAAAGTAAGTAATGGAAATCTGGGATGAAATCGGGGCAGAGTTTAATCAAGAGATAGAAAGACTAAGAGCTACTCTTGGTGCAGGTATTGCAGAAGATTTCTGTCATTACAGACAAATAGTTGGCTCAATTCACGGTATCGAATGGGCTAGAGACAATTTAAGAGATATCGTTAAAAAGCGATTACATATGGAGGATGACTAAGTAAATGCGACAAGTAGCTATGGGTGGGGCGGTTAAAAATGATTTATGGATTACAGATGTAGAAGAGGCTCCTGATCCCTCTCCACTACCAGAACTACCAGGATATCATGTCCTAGTTCGTCCTATATCTGTTAAGAGTCAAACTAAAGGTGGAATTTTTATTCCAGACTCAACTAAAGAAGACATGTCTTATCTTACTACGGTAGGAAAAGTCATTGCTCTAGGTGATCTAGCATACGCTGAGAAAGATAAGTTTCCTAACGGTCCTTGGTGTGAAGTAGGAGACTATGTATGCTACGGTAAACATACTGGCACCAAGATGGTATATAAAGGTGTTCGACTAATTCTTCTCTTTGATGACCAAGTTGTTATGAGAGTAGAAGACCCTAAAGACCTTGATCCTACATTTAATTTAACAAAAGGGTCTGCATGATTTGGGAAATCAACATTTTTATGGTATAATAGTAGTATAACGTAAAATACGTTTGTCTCGTTAGCAACGGAGAAAAGTAATGGATAAAGATAATGATGGTTGGGCAGAAGTAGATGTTTCTGCTAAACCAGAAGAACAAGAACAAGTAGAATTTGAACTCGAAGAAGAAGTAGAGGAGAAACAAGAATCTCAACCAGAGGAGCCTAAAGTAGAGGAACCTCAAGTTGAAGAAGAAACTCCTAAAGAGTTAGAGGGTATAGAAACAAAAGGTGCTGAGAAAAGAATACGTCAGCTAGTTCGTCAAAGAAAAGAACGAGAAGAAACCATTCAAACTCTTCTTGCTCAAAATGAAGAACTTAAAAATAGCTTGAGTGAGAAAGATAAAGAAGTTGTTTCTATTACCAGCAATAGTTTAAATGCTAATGAGCAATCATTAGAAAAAACTATTAAGATGGCTAAAGAGGTTTACCTTGAAGCTTTTGAAAATGGTGAAAAAGAAAGAGTATTAGAGGCACAAGAAACATTAAATAATGCACAAGCAGATTTAAAGATGCTTCAACGCATGAAAGTAAATGCAGCAAAACAGCAGCAAGAACTTGAAGCGCAACCAGAACCAGAAGTTCAACAGCAACCTCAACCTACTGCTGTTGATGTTAAAGCCCAAGAGTGGGCAGAACAAAATAATTGGTTTGGTGAAGATACCATTAAGACTGCTGCTGCATTAGCTCTTGATGCAGAACTCAAGTCAGAAGGATATGATCCAAATGATAATGAATTTTACGAAGAAATTGACAGACGCTTGGAAAAAGCTTTTGGAGGTTCTTCAGTCCGTGTGGAGGAAAACACGTCACAACCTTCTCAAGTGGTCTCTGGGGCTTCACGCTCGTCTCAGAACTCTCGTTCAAAAGTTAAACTTTCTAAAGAGGACGTAAGACTTGCGAACAAATGGGGGATACCACTTGAACAGTACGCCGCAGAGAAGTTAAAGGTAACGACTGCTGACGGTGAGTACACCAATATTATTTAAGCGTGGAGGAAGAAAAATGACACGAAATGAATCACGTAATAGTAACCAAAGAGAAAATTTAGAACGAGAAGAAGAATGGTCGTTTGAAGAGCCAAACGCTCTTGAAATTCCTGAAGTTGTTAAAGAACGCTTCGCATCAGAGGGTTTGACTCTACGTTGGATACGAGTCTCCTTTAACGGCCAAGATGACTACACAAACGTAGGCAAGCGTCAGCAAGAAGGCTGGGTGTTTGTTTCTCCTGAAGAAGTACCTGAGTTGGCTACTACCTCTTTCGTGAGAGAGGGTGGACGGTATGAAGGCACAGTAAATAGGGCTGACCTAGCTCTAGCCAAAATGCCAGCCAAAAAAGCGGCGGCTAGAAATAAGTATTATGAGAATAAAGCTAACGATATGATGGATGCTGTTAATATGCAGCTTATGAATAATTCTGATTCTCGTCTAGCAAATATGCCTGTAACTAATTCTAGTCGTTCTGTTACAACAAAAGGAAGACAGCCCTCTTTTCAGGACTGATTTCCATTAACTAAGGAGATGAAACATGTCTACTACTAAAGCATTTCGTGGTTTCATTCCTGCTCGTAAAAAAGGTGGAGCTTACAATAATGAAGCTGTTACCGATACCATTGCGTTAACTTCTACTGGAATGGCAGGTACGCCTACGAATAGTATCTTCACGGGTGATCCTGTTGTTCTTCCGGGTGCTAACTTTGCTACGATTAGCCCCTACATTGCTGCGACCCTCAAGCCGTCAGGCGTATTCATGGGTTGTCAGTATGTTGAGAACGGTGAGCAGAAGTTTTCTCGGTATTGGCCGGGTGGGACTAGTGCCACGGACGTTAAGTTCTTTGTAATCACTGATCCTGATCAGACGTATTACATTCAAGCTTCTCTATCGCTTTCGGCGGCTGAGTTGCTTATTGTTAAAAACTACAATGTAACTGTTAGTTCTACTGCCTCTTCTGGTAGCACGACTACAGGTCAGTCCAGCTACTATCTAGACGGTGCGTCTGGTGTAGAATCAGCGGCTGCTGTTCGTGTAGTTGGTAAAGCTCAGTATCCTGATGAAAAGGATTCTGATGCCTATCCAATTGTAGAAGTATGGCTCAACCATCACCGTGACCGTTTTGTAACGGCTACGGCATCAACGGCTTAATAGGGAGGATTTATTATGGCTATTAATAGAGCTAGTATTAGCAAACAACTCCTTCCTGGCCTTAATGCCGTTTTCGGAATGGAGTATGGAGAGGTTAATAATGAACACGAATCTCTCTATGATGTAGAAAATTCAGATCGTGCTTTTGAAGAAGAAGTACTTTTCACTGGATTTGGTACTGCCCCGACGAAGGGCGAAGGTGCTGCTGTCAGCTATGACGGAGCGCAAGAAAGCTACACGTCTCGTTACTCACACGAAACTGTTGCTCTTGCCTTTGCTGTAACTGAAGAAGCAATGGAAGACAATCTCTATGACACGTTTGCTAAAATTCGTGCTAGAGGTCTTGCCCGTGCAATGGCGAATACCAAGCAAGTGAAAGCTGCCAATCTGTTCAACAATGGTTTCTCTGATACCATTGGTGATGGAGCGGCGTTCTTCTCTGCTGCACACCCCACGATTTCTGATGGTAATCAGTCCAACCTTCTTGCGGCTGCTGACCTGACGGAAGCTACTCTTGAGACTGCGCTTACGAGCATCCAAAAACTTGAGGATGATCGTGGTATTCTCATTGGTGCAAGTGCGGTGTCGTTGCACGTACCTGTTGACTCTTGGGCGATTGCTGGTCGTATTCTGTCCAGTCCTGGTAACACTCAAACGAGTGCTGCTTCGGCTAACCCGAATACAAACGCAATCAACGTAACCCGAAGCATGGGTATGCTTCCTGAAGGTTACTTTATCAATCGTCGCTTTACGGATACGAACTCGTATTTCATTAAGACTGATGTTCCTAATGGTACAAAAATGTTTGTCCGTTCTCCTCTTCAAACGAAGATGGAGCCAGACTTTGATACTGGCAACCTGCGCTTTAAGGCACGGGAGCGTTATAGCTTCGGTGTATCTGACTGGCGTGGCTTCTTCGGAAGTGCTGGAACCTAATGGTGAAAGTGGGGGAGTAGTTAACGCTACTCTCCCATTCTTCCAAAGGAGATATTATGGCATCTAATATAAAAGTCGCACAGAATGTAAGTAGTGATGGAGCTATCATAACTGGGTTTCGTTATGTAGATACTCCTACTGTTACATTAGGTTCTGAAGGTGGTAGTGATAATCCTACCCCTACAACCACTCGTATAATTGCTGTACATGCTTATTCTACTATTGTAGGTGACATTGCTATTTCAGGCAGTAAACAGATTACTAATAAGACTGCCAAGGGTAATGCTATTCGCTACAGAGTAGGTGCTACGGATTCTAACGATGCTTACATTGGTGACATGGGTGTTGCTGTGCATGGTATTGTAAGTCTTTCTACTTCTGGTGCAGCAGCTATGGCCCCAACTATTACTTTATATGTAGGCTAACATGCCTAACTATAGCGATCTTAAAACAGACATCATTAACACTTCTGAGAATGATGGAACTGAGTTTTCGGCTCAAGTTCCTAAATTTATTCAGAAAGCTGAGTTTCGTCTTATAAAAGAAATAGATGATTTTGGATTAGACGAGTATACTACTGTATCTGTTTCATCTGGTAATGCTAGTGCTATTACTCTTAATGATCGTGTTAGGCTTGTTAGAAACATTAACTTTAAAACAAGTAGCGGAACGAGCGTAACTAATCTACTACCTCGTACTGTAGAATATGTAAATGATTATTGGCCTGTTAGTGCATCTACAGGAACACCACGATATTACACACGTAAGAATAATTCAACAATTAAAATTGTACCCACACCAGTCTCAGTAATTACTGCTGAAATACAAACAGCGTCTCAACCATTGGCTCTTGCTTCTGCTACAGGGACAAGCGTAACAACCTCAAATTATTTTACAGAGTATTGCTATGATGCTATCTTCTATGGTTGCATGATGGAAGCAACTATGTTTAATAAAGACTGGAATACTTTACCCGTATGGCAAGCACAGTATACTGCTGCTGTAGGGGCTTTACGTAACCAAGCAAGGCGTACTAGACAGGATGACATGGCTGTTGCAGCTTCTCCTGCTGGTGGTCCTGATACAATAACACAGGGAGCAAGTTAAAATGGTAGCACAAATTGGAAGAACTGTTTTAAAATTAGCAGATGTAACTAAACGTCTTAAAGCTAGAAAATCTAAATCTAAAAAAACTAAACCTAAAAAAACTACACGTTCAGAAGCAAAACTTGTAGAAGGTTCTGGTGATATGTCTGATCCTACTAATAGGGCTGGTAAAATGAGGGCTGGTACACAACAAAGAAGAGGTGGAGCTACTTCACAAGCTAAAGATGCTATGAGTGATACAGAAAAAGATAGATTAGCTAGAAATAAAGCAGCAAGAGGATCTTATAAAAGATCACTAAAACTTAAAAAAGAATCATTAGAACAATTATCAGATAAATATGATAAATTGAAAAAAGGCTATCAAAGAGAAGAAAGACTTAAAGGTTCTAAAAGTAAATATTATCCAGTATTTATAGATAGAGGAATGAACCCTTTAAAAACTGGTGGAAAAGTAATTACTTACAAAATGACAGGTGGTCAGGTTGTAGGTGCAGGATATGATTGATGGTTAATAGAGCTAGTGTGAGGCAACAGATTATGAAACCGGGAAATAAAAAGAAACCTAAGTTAGGTACAGGTCAAAGATTTAAACAGCTTTCATCTAAATTAAAAAAGAAGGGAGCTAAAAATCCGAAAGCTCTTGCTGCTTATATAGGCCGTAGGAAATATGGACCCAAAAAATTTGCTAAGTTATCGGCAAAAGGACAGAAGAAAAGGAGAAGTTAAAATGGGATTAGGACCACGTACATTATTGCAATATCCTCCTGACCTGAAAAAGATATTAGGGAAACCTACAGGACAGGGGTATGGTGCTGCTAGAAAAGGACCAGATGTTGTTGGTCCTCCACAAGACGTAGTAGTAGATGAAGATTATGAACAAGGTAAAGCTTTTAAAATAGAAACTTCAGATAAAGATAGTACATATGGGGAGGCTTAGTTATGGCAAATCCTATAGCTAAATATATAACTAAAAGTGTTGTTACTGCTTTAACAAAAAGGGGTGCTCCTACTAGTGGACAAAAAGCTACTATTACTAAAGCAGCTAAAAATGCTGATATGTCTGTAGCAGAATTTAAAAAAGAAGCTAAAAAAATTATAAAAAATGAAACTACACCAAAAAATACAGTTACTGTAAAAAAATCAAAGTCAAAGGCTACTAATTTAACAGCAGATTTAACAGATTTAACTAAGGCAGAAAAAGCAGAACGATCTAGATTAATAGCACAATCTAAAAAAGATGCAGAGATAGCTAAATTAGAAAGAGAAGGTGTATCTCTTGAAGGTGAAGAACCTGAACTTATTAAATTAACTGCTGGAGGAACTGAAGTTCTTCCTTCTAAAGAACAGATTGATCCAGAGATTAGAAATTATTCTAAAGCTCGTATTCGACATTTAATTATGACTGGTCAAGCTGAAATGGTTGTTGATAAAAATGGTAAACGTAGTATTAGAACTACAGGTAAGTTTGCTTCTCCTCGATCAATGGTAGCTAAAAAAATGGGATTAGGTGGTAGAGGAACTTTAGCTACAGAAGAAGAATTGAAAGCAGTAGGTGGTTATCAAATAAGAAAAAAAGGTGGAGCTATTAAACGTAATAAAGGTGGGGCTGTAAGAGGTGTAGGCCAAGCTATAAAAGGTTTTGGTAATGCTAAATATTCTAAGAAAATGTATTAGGGAGGATTAAGATGGCAGGAATGAGCAGAGTAGGACTTTATCCAGCAGAAATGGCAAGGGCTGGTACAATGTCTGAAGCTAAACGTAAACGGTATATGAAAAAAGGTGGTCTTATTAAACGTAAGCATGCTGGTAAAGTCGATCCAAAAGAACAAGGCTATGATGCTCGTAAGGATGAGCAACTTGGCATGACTCAGGGTAAAGAGTCTGGTAAAAAAATGTCCATGAAAGGAAGACGAAAAGTAGCTAGGGCTACTCGTAAACCTAAAGGTTCTTTTGGATTTAAAAAGAAAAGGCCAGACGAAGCTTTAGTTCATGCTCAGTACAGTTAATAAAGAACTTTATGAGAAGTCAGTACGAGAAGGTCTTGATGATTATTCATTAATAGATTACAGTATTCCTAAAGTTAATAGAGAAGACTATGAAACATTTGATGAGTATTTTCAAGATACTTGTAACTATATTTATTTAAAATTTAAGTATACTTATGGTAGTAAGCACAAGAAAATAAATGACCAATGAATGTATACATTGTGAACATCCCTGTCACTGTAATATGATGTGTTCTTTTTATAAAGATAAGAATATGTGTAAATGTGATGAGTGTAATTGCAGACCCTCCGATTGGGGAGAATCTACAATAGATATGGAGTAAAGATATGATAATAAATTTTAAACATTTAAGAGATGTAAAATTAAAATATATTAAACATTTAAGATTTACATGGTTTGAAAGTATAAGAGGAATGCTAGTTATGATTGGTTTAATTATACATGGAGTATTTCCTTTTATTTTACCTAATATGTTTTCTTCTTACATAGAAGGGGCTAACAAAAGAATTAAAACGATTGGAACATAATGGCAGTTTCAGGCACATATAATTTTAATCTGGATATAGATGAAGTAATCCAAGAAGCTATGGAAATGATTGGGGGTGAAGATACTCTTGGTCATGAGCCAGCTTCAGCCAGACGTTCTATAAATCTTATGTTAAGGGATTGGCAGAATAGGGGCATACTTCTCTGGACTACCAGTACTACGGCTGTAACAGTAGCTGCTTCAACTACTACATATGATCTGGCAAGTAGTACGATTAATGCTCTTGAAGTTGTTATCAGTAGAGATAATACAGATGTTAAACTAACTCGTATTACTCCTGAAGAATATATGATTATTCCTGCCAAGACACAAACAGGTAAACCTAATCAGTATAGTATTAGAAGGAAAAGAGATAATCCAGTAATGTCTGTATGGCCTATACCAGAAAATTCTACAGATATTTTGAAGATGGAAATAGTTAAAGAAGTTGAAGATACAAATAAATCTGCTGATCAAAATGCAGATGTACCTAAAAGATTTTTACCAGCATTAACTTGTGGATTAGCTTACTATATGTCTATGAAAAGACCTCTGGTAGCTGACACAAAAATTGCTATGTTAAAAACAAACTATGAGGAAAAGTTAGGAAGAGCTATGGAAGAAGATAGAGAAAGAGCCAGTATCTATCTCTTGCCTCGTCTAACTTTTTATAATTAATGGCTACACAAAGGAATGCTCTAGCTCAATGTGATATTTGTGGTTTTGTATATCCACATAGAGTAATGAGATTAAATAGTTATGGATTAGTGGTATGTCCACAGGATTTTGAAGGTCAATTTGATTTAAAGAATAACCCTCAAAATAAAGTACCAAATGTAAAAGATAATCCTGCTATTAGAAATCCTAGACCTGATACAGGTGGTAGAGGAATTACATGGGATGAGACTGCTACATGGATAACAGTAAATCCTACAACTCTGGCAGAAACAAGACATACGACAAAGTATGATGATGCTAACAAAAGTTGGGATGCAATATGACAGACTTAACAGGAAAATTAATATCGGATACCTATAAGCAGTTATTACAGGTTAATGCCAGTACAACGAATACTGGAGTAAAGACTTCACTAACAAATGTTCAATCAGGAGATGGAACAGCTAGTGCTTTAAATCTTGGAACAACTGCAATAAAAGTTTCAGGTACTTTTGGAGTACATGGTAATGCCAGTGTTAGTGGAGATTTACTTGTAAGTGATAAAGTATGTGCTAGTGCTTTTTATGGAGATGGTTCTAATCTAAGTGGCCTTACAGCTTCTATCGGTGGAAGTATATCTGTTGGTAATGCTCTGGTTGATGGGACTTTATCTGTAACAGGAAATGCTATATTTGATGCTAATGTAACTGTAAGTGGTACATTTGATGTGGCAGGTAATACAAGTGTGGGAGGAACATTAACAGCTACTGGTGCTACACAATTAGGGTCTACTGTAACTGTAGTTGGTAAAGGAGTATTTGAAGGAGATGTCTCTGTCAGTGGAGATCTGGATGTAGCTACCAATGCTTCAGTAGGTGGGACATTAGCAGTAACAGGAGCTAGTACCTTTACAGCTAAATCAGAATTTAAAAATGATGTATCAGTAAGTGGAAGACTTGATGTGGCTACTTCAGCTTCTATAGGAAATATTCTTAAAGTTACAGGAAAAGCTAATTTTGCAGATGATGTAGAAGTAAGTGGTAATGTAACGGCTGCATATTTTTATGGTGATGGTTCAAATCTTACAAATGTAGAAGCAGAACTTGGTATAGCTACAAATATTTCAGTATCAGGATATATTCATGTTGGTGGAAGTGTTTCAGTATCTGGACCTCTTAATGTTGTAGGAGCAGCTACATTTCAAAGTGGGGCTTCTGTAAGTAGTTTTGTAAATGTAAATGGAACTCTAACTGTAGCAGGAGCAACTTCTCTAGCATCTACTCTTAGTGTTGGAAGTGCAGCTAACTTTCTAAGCACAGTCACAATAGCAAGTCATACCAGTATTGGAGGTAATTTAAGTGTAGGAGGAGCTACCAATCTAGGATCTACTGTTACTGTAGCTGGTGCAGCTATCTTTGAAGATAGTGTATCAGTTAGTGGTAATTTGGATATGGCAGGGAATGTTTCTGTAGGAGGAACTGCACAGATAACTGGTAATGCAAACTTTGATGGTGATGTCTCTGTCTCTGGAGATGTCTCAATAGGAACAAATCTCTATGTTGGAGGTACTGTTACTATTGTAGGCAATACGACTATGACAGGAGACTTAGGAGTTGGTGGAGCTATACGAGTTAGTACGAATGCTTCCGTAGGTGGTACTCTGGATGTAGGTGGTAATGTTTCTATAGGTGGAAATGTGACTGTTAAAGGAGATGTACATGTTAGTAGTAAGGTATGTGCTTCTGCATTTTATGGTGACGGTTCCAATATTACAAATGTTCCTGTTGATATAACCGGGAATATATCGGTTAATAATGCTACAATAGGAGGTAATCTCTATGTAGGAGGTACTGTAACTGTAGCAGGAATTGGTATATTTGAAAGTGATGTATCTGTATCTGGAGATCTTGACGTAGCTACTAATGCTTCAGTGGGAGGTACTTTTACAGCTACAGGAGCTACACAACTTGGATCAACTGTAACAGTAGTAGGTAAAGCTGTTTTTGAAGGAGATGTATCGGTAAGTGGAGATATAGATGTAGCAACAAATGCCTCTATAGGGGGAACACTTGTAGCTACAGGAGCAAGTCAGTTTGGATCTACTGTTACTGTTGCAGGGGCTGCTATATTTGAGGATAGTGTTTCTGTATCAGGTAATGTAGATATGGCTGGTAATGTTTCTGTAGGTGGAACATCTCAAGTAACTGGTAATGCAGTATTTGATGGTAATGTGTCTGTATCAGGTAATATAGATACAGCAGGTAATATATCAGTTGGTGGTACAGCAACAATTACTGGAGCTATTCAGTTAGGATCTACTGTAACAGTAGTAGGTAAAGCCGTATTTGAAGGAGATGTATCTGTATCAGGAGATATAGATGTGGCTACTAATGCATCTATAGGAGGTACTCTAACAGCTACTGGTGCTACACAATTAGGTTCAACAGTTACTGTAGTTGGTATTGCTATATTTGAAAGTGATGTATCTGTATCTGGTGATCTTGATGTAGCTACTAATGTATCTGTAGGAGGTACTTTCCAAGTTACAGGTAATGCTAACTTTGATGGTGATGTTTCTGTAAGTGGTGACGTATCTATAGGTACTAATCTTTATGTTGGTGGTACAGTTACGATTGTAGGTAATACTACAATGACAGGTAATTTAGGTGTAGGAGGTACAGCTAGGGTATCAGGAAATACTTCTCTTGAAGGCTTATTACAACTTAGTAAATCAGGTGCTGCTGCTGTGCATACAACAGCTATTAATGGAATAGCTTCTGTATCTCTAAACTTTAGTACAGCACAGAATTTCTTGACAACTGTTACAGCAGCACATACAATGGCTAGACCTACTAATGCTAGAGTAGGTCAAGTAGGTAGTGTCTTCTTTGTACAGTCAGGTGGTAGTGGTACATTATCTTGGAATGCTGCTTGGAAGTTTCCAGCAGGTACTGATCCAACCTTTTCTACATCTAATGGTGCAGTAGATAGATTGGATTATATTGTTGCTTCTATTTCTAGTGACGATACAGGTGAAAGTATACAAGCAATACTAACACAGGAGTATGGTTAATGGTTTTTCAAAATAATCTATTAATGGCAGCAGGTAGTATTAAAGAAGTTTTTCAAGATCTTGGAGGATGTTATTTTGATGGAGGTGACTATTATGTACGTACCAGTGATTATAGTGGGTTATCAAATAGTAAAGTTGGTACACTATCTTTTTGGTTCAGGCAAGCATCTTCCGTTGATGATTCTGGAACAGCACGATACCCTTTTCAAAATTACGGTGGGTCTATATTTTTATACATGGGCAGTTCTAATCGTATGAGGATCGGCATTTACGGAGCCTCTAGCTATATTTGGGATGTAACTACATCAACGGATTCATTTAAATCTACAGCAGGTTGGGCACATTTTATTGCCAGTTGGGATCTGGGAAACACTGTGGGTCATGTATATGTTAATGGTGTTTCAGACTCAGCAACTGTTTCTACATCACCAGTAGATCAAACAATAAATTATACAAGAGGCAAATGGGGTTGGGGGGCTAGTTCTACACCATCTGGACCAATTACAGGGGATATGGCCCAATTTTATTTTAATCCAGCAGAATATGTAGATTTAAGTGTAGCAGCAAATTTAAAGAAATTTTATGATGGTGGGCCTGTTGACTTGGGGTCTGATGGATCTACTCCAACAGGTACTTCACCAATTTTCTTTATAAACAGAACTGCTACGGAAGCAGTAACAGCTTTTGATACTAACGATGGTACTGGTGGTAATATGACCCGTACCGGAACTCTGGCTGCTTCATCCAATATACCTTACCCCGGTAGGGTAGCTTAGGAGGATATAAATGTTTAAATACAAAAATAAAGAAATATTTCCGGGTAAAGGATGGAAAGATGATGAAGGAGTCAGGCATCCAAAAAATTGGAATATTTGGTCTAGTGCTGAAAAAAAAGAAAGAGGAATAGTAGAAGTACTTTCTGATACTCCTCCTGATTCTAGATTATATGACTGGTCTGGACCCGACATTAATGGAAAAATAACTTCTACTGCTAAAGATTTAGATACTCTTAAAATACAAATAAAAAGTGAGATTCAGGACCAACAATTTCTTATATTATCTAAAAGTGATTGGACGTATATACGACATTACGATACTGGAAAAGATGTTCCTTCTAATATTAAAAAATGGAGAAATACAATTAGAACTAAAGCTACAGAAATGGAAGATGCTTTAGCTGCTTGTTCTAGTGTTGAAGATATAGCTAAGTTATGGCTTGTTATAGATAAAGATGGTAATAAATCTGGAATACTTTATGATTGGCCTGAGTTGGAAGAGTAATGTTTAAAAAAATATTAATTTTAAATACCTTATTTCTTTTTCTTTCTGGATCTTTGTATGCTGAAGAAAAAAAATCGGAGTTAATTTTAGGAACTATAATGACATCTTTACCTGCTCATTGTGCTACAACAAAAGAAATGGCAAAAGTATTTAAGAAGGAACAAATTGTATTTACAGGTATGATGGATCAAACTAATGTATTTAAAGTATACTTAAAAAAGGATGGAATGTGGACATCTATGTTAGATAATGTATCAGGTATCTCCTGTATTTATTTTTCAGGAATGCCGGGAATAGTAAGTTCTAAGAAAGGTGTAAAAAAAGATACAAAGGTAAGGATATGGGAGTAAGTTAAATGGCAAGTACATATACAACAAATCTTCGTCTAACCAAGCAAGGTGATGGAGACAATCCAAATACATGGGGTGAAGTTCTCAATAATGTTATTAGTCTTGTTGATCAGGCTGTAGCCTCCTATACCACAGTTTCTATAGGATCGGCTGCTACCGTAACCCTAACAGAAAACCAAGGAAGTCAGGATCAATCCAGATCAGCTATCTTAGAATTTAAAGGAACAGTAGGAGGAGCTAATACTTCTATCTTTGTTTTAATACCAAATACACCCAAGACCTATGCAATTAGAAATGCAGTATCAGCTAATACTACAGCTACTGATGCTGTTATACTTAGAGTAGCAGGTAATACAGGAGTAACTGTAGGGAGTGGTAATGGCTACTATATTACAAATGGAACTTCTGTATTTTCTCTTAATGCTGCTGGTATCCCCGGTTTAGGTACAGCAGCTACAAAAGATGTAGGTGTTTGTGCTACAAATATTCCTGATACTTCTCTTGCTGATATAAGATATGTTCCTGCATCTGTATCAAGTACGATTGTAGCTGATAAACATTTTACAGCTTCTGTTGTATTTACCAGTACAGTAAGAACAGATGGTATAGTTTCAGTATCAGGACCAGTAAAATCTTTTATTACTACACTTACAGATGCAGCTTCAGTTGCTGTATCAATGAATACAGGTAATAACTTTCTTGTAACTCTTGGTGGTAATAGAACACTAGCTGCTCCTAGTAATGCTACAACAGGACAGACAGGAAGTATCTATGTAGTACAAGATGGTACAGGAAGTAGAACACTTAGTTATAATGCAGTATGGAAGTTTCCCAGTGGTTCTGTACCTGCTGCTACAACAACAGCTAGTGCTGTAGATATGCTTGTCTACAATGTAAGAAGTGCTTCAACAATAGATACAGTAATGTTAAAAGATTTTAAGAGATCGTAAATGACTTCTAAACTGGCAAAATTTGATTTCCAGCAAGGATTTAATAGAGAAACTACCCAATATGCTGAAGAAGGCAAATGGTTTGATGGTAATAGGGTAAGGTTTCGTGCTGGAAAACCAGAGAATATCAGAGGATATGAAACAAAAGTATCTACTGCATTCGATGGTTCTGCCAGAGATCTTATAACATGGAAAGATAACAGTAATAAGAAGAGAGCTATCTTTGGAACTCCAGATAAAGTCTACGAACATGATGGAGATCAAATAACAGATATAACTCCTATTACTACTGTTGTTACATTGGCTAATGTGTTTGGAACAAGTGCTGGATCTACCAGAGTATGTTGTTCTGATGGATCACATGGAAGACAAAAGAATGATTGGGTATTATTTACTTCGGCTGCTACCTTTGGAAGTGATGTTAGTTTAACAGGTAATGTTTATCAGATTACTTCCATTGTAGATACAAATGTATTTACAATATCTATATCAGGTAATGCTGGTGCTACTTCAACTCAGGCAGGATCAGCTACTTTTAATTACTATATTGCTACAGGACCGTCTGTAGCTACACAAGGAGTAGGATATGGAGCTTCTGACTATAATGCAGCAGACCCTACATCGGTGGGTCTTAGCAAGATTACAGCTACTGGTGGTTCTGCACTTGTCACTGTTTCCTGTGCTTCTGCTCACGGTGGTGTTGCTAATGATTTTATCGTATTTCAAAATACTTCCATAGATTCTGTAGCAGCTACAATAGGAGGTAATCTAAATCTTACCAAGTCAGCAGCAGGAGGTCCAGAATTTACAATAGTTTCAGTAAATGGTACACAAGTAATTGTTAGTGCTGCTGCTAATGCAAGTGCAAGTGGAGATGTAACATCTTCTCTTAATATGACAGCATTGGTTTATAAACAAACAGCAGGAGGTGGATCAGGAAGGGCATGGGATGAAGAAGCTTCAGCAGATGCTACTGATCTGGCTCTTGATATAGCACAATGGAGTATGGATAATTGGGGTGAGAATGTACTGATGAACCGAAGAGGAAGTAATATGTATTACTTTATTACTCAGGCTTCGACTTCTCCTATAAGAGCTACAACAGTTACAACATCTCCTATTAGTGTAAATTCTCTGATTGTCTCTCCTAATGACAGACATGTAATTGCATTGGGAGCTAATGAGTTTAGTCCTACTGCTACTGTAAGTGGTACATTTAATCCTATGTTGGTTAGATGGTCGGATCAGGGAGATAGATCTAATTGGGTTCCTTCAGTAAGTTCTACAGCAGGGGAAGTTGTTCTTACAGATGGAACTAAGATAGTAGGAGCAGTTCGATCAAAGAATGCTATTAATATATGGACAGATAATTCACTATGGCTGATGGAGTTTGCTGGTCCTCCATTTACATTTAAGTTTCAACAGGCAGGAACGAACTGTGGATTGATAGGGCCACATGCAGGTATAGATTATAATGGTATAACTTATTGGATGGGCTTTGATAATTTCTATGCCAATACAGGACAAGTGGAAGTACTGGATTGTACAGTAAGAAGGTTTGTCTTTGATAAACTTAATACAACTTATTATGATAAAGTTTATACAGGAATTAATTCGGAATTTAAAGAAATAATATGGTTATTTGTTTCTAATGATGCAACAGAATGTGACAGCTATGTAGTCTTTTCTCCTGATGAGGGATACTGGGTATATGGAGATACATTCTTTACAACATTTAAAGATAGGGAAGTTTTTGGAAATACAATAACTACTGGAGCTACAACGACAGGAAACTTTTTATATAACAATGAACCAGCAGATGTCTTTACTGGAGATGGTGCAACATTAACTTCTTTTGTAGAGTCTGCTGATTTTGATATTGATGATGGTAATGCTATCATGTTTATGAATAAGATAATACCAGACTTTGATTTAACTACTGGTAAGATTAAATTACATCTTGTTTCCAAACAGTATCCAGAAAGTAGTGAGTCTATTACAAAAGAGTTTGATATAGCAAATACAACACAAAAGGTTGACCTGAGAGCTAGAGGAAGGCAAGCAAAGGTAAGGGTATCTTGTGATTCTAATAATGCTAGTTGGAGATGGGGATCTATCCGATTAGGAGTACAAGGAGATGGGGGAAGATAATGGCAAGATACCCAACCTTACCAATGTATTTAACCAATGAAGAAATTAAAACTATGTATAAGGAAGTTCAAAGATGGGGATCAATGTTGATTAACGAACTTGATAGTAGAGACTTAGAATTAAGGAATACACCATCTACCAATATTTTTAGTGTGGTAACAATAACAAGTATAGGTCGTCCCAGAAAGGGAGATATATCTTACTCAGCCAGTAGTGGTAAGTTTAGAGGTTATGTTAGTGTTGGATCGGAAACATCTTGGCAGGATTTAAATTAATGAAAACAATGGCAGAACATTTTGGTATAGTAAACAATGAAACTTTATTTGGTATTCATAACAAGGGAATGGTTGTGCGAGATGATATGTATTCTATGCAACAAAAAATACCACAACAATTTGGGAATCAGCAGAAACTAGTGTATAATTACAATAATAAAAATAACTTTGATACCCAAGGTGACATCAGTAACTTTACTTCTAGACAGATGGGGAATTAATATGAGTAAACGTGCTAATATACCAGTATTTCAGCCAGTACAGACTACTCTAGACCATAGGAAACCAGTACAGGCTGCTCTAGACCATAGGAAAATGGCTCAAACATCTGATCTTCAAGATGATTTAAGATTTATACAACAACGAAGAGAACAAAATCCTTCGCAACAAGTAGGTGGATTTAGAAATCAGCCAAAAGATTTTATGACACAAGGAATACAAAACCTTCAACGGAGGAATCGAGATGCTCTTGAAAGCCCTAGAGAAGAAATATCTATAAATACAGAAGAAGAAGTTATAGGAAACATGTCACCTGAAGATAAAGAAGAGCATATAGAAAAAGTAACAAGACTTGCTTTATGGGACGATTTAGTTAGCCGTTCTTTAGGACCAGAAGCAGAGAAAAAATTGAGCGAGGCTTCTAAAAATTTATTGGGTATATCAAGAGTTGATGAGAATATTTCTATTAATGAAGAAGTAATTCCAACAGCCCAAGGCGGTTTAATAGGCATGGCACTTGGAGGAAAGTTTGAAGGTAGAGTTAGAGGAGATGGGCATGGTATGCAGGATAATGTCTTTATGCCTATACAGGAAAGAGGAGAACAAGTAGCTACATTAGCAGTCAGTCCAAAGGAATATGTGGTGGATGCACATACTATGTCTGCTCTTGGTAATGGTAATGCAGATAAAGGAGCAGATGTAATGGATAATGTAGTAGAACATATTAGAGAAAAAGCCTATGGCACAGACCAACAACCAAATCAAATAGATGGTCTTGCTGCTCTTAGGCCAATGATAGAAAGGGTATAAGAAATGGGTTTTTTATCTTCATTATTTGGAACAAAAAGAAGTAGCACTCCTACCTCAACTGTTGTTCAATCAACTAAATTACCTGAAGAAATATCTCCTTTTGTTAAAGAGATACTAGGGGAAGCACAACAGTTATATAAAGGAGAATTAGCTAGAGGTTATCAACCATATACAGGTACAACTATAGCTCCTCTGACTCCTGATCAAGAGGCTGCTCTGACAGGACTTGCAGGATTACCCGGAACTACAGCACCTTTTCTTGAGAAGGCTACAGAAGTTTTTGAGACAGGTGGAGAGAGATTTACACCTGAGACTGCTGAAGAGTATATGTCTCCATACCAAAGAGCAGTAACTGACATTGAAAAGAGAGAAGCCCAAAGACAATTTGAAAAAAATATTATGCCTAGATTTGAGGCTGATGCTATAAGGGCTGGTGGTCTTAGTGGTTTAGGTTCCAGAGCAGGAGTAGAAGCAGCAGAACTTCAGAGAGGACAATCACAACTTCTGGCTGATATAGAAGCTAAGGGATTACAAAAAGCATTTACAGATGCTAGACAAGCTTTTGAATCACAGAAAGCCAGAGAAAGAGGTATGGCTGGAGATATAGCTGGAATGGGAACCAGAGCTTTAACTTCTGGATTATCTGAATTAGGAGCGCAGA
>Ga0080013_1002597_pt1 | contig 20886 bp, 22 predicted proteins | sample ETNvirenome_6_85_FD_69236 | JGI IMG/M metagenome (GOLD analysis project Ga0080013, IMG submission 69236) | Marine viral communities from the Pacific Ocean - ETNP_6_85 (SPADES assembly) (version 2) | ecosystem: Environmental > Aquatic > Marine > Oceanic | place: Pacific Ocean | collected 2013-06-19 | reverse complement strand
AAACTACACTTTTAAGTGGGACCGTGCTGTTCGTAGATTTGGTTGTCATAATGGAAGAATGAAGACTATTTCTCTTTCCCGTCCTTTAACCCAACACGAATCTAATGAATGTAGAATAAAAAATACTATACTTCATGAAATTGCACACGCTTTAGATTATGAACAAAGAGGTTATTCAAATCATGATAGAATTTGGAAAAGAACCGCTAGGTCTATAGGTTGTAGTGGTGAAAGATGTAGTAGTGTGTCTGGGGTAGACCAATCTAAGATTATGAAGTGGATTGCTACATGCCCTAGTTGTGAAAGACAGGTTTACTACGCAAGACAAAAGGCAAAAGATGTAGCTTGTGGTAAATGTTGTAAACAACATAATAATAACAAGTACACTAAGGAGTATAAATTTAATTGGAGATTAAATAGAATGGTGGTTCAAAAATATTAAATTATTTAAAATTTTCTAAGAATGACCATAATTCATCATCCTTTATAATTTTTGTTATAGGTGGAAATAACCAGGGTGAAATATTAGACATCTTCGTACCACTATTCAACCAAATAAAAACTTGTTGATTTTTTAAAGCCGATATTTGAGCTTCACCAAAAGTTCCCGCCCCCGCACTTCCATCAAAACTTATCAAATTAGTATCACATACTTGTAACATATATAAATCTTGGTGAACTATTTGTTCTCTAATTTTTTCTTTAAAAATTATCATATCTTCGTCAGTTAATTCATCAGTTTTCCATTTTCCAAACATCTCTTGAAATTCTTGGTCTTCAGCTCTTACAGTTTCCGCTCTTAATGGGTTTAAAATTGCTGGATATTTTATTCCTGAAAAATTCAAATCCCCAGTAGTTACTAGTTTAAGAAGTCTTTCATCTTTTACAACATGGTCTGAACCAAAAAATTCTTCCACTCTTGTTCTCCATGAGGCCCCGTCATCCGCAAAATCTATTCCCCCACCCAAATACATGGCTTTGGGTTTAAATATTCCTTGCGTATCAGTTGGGTCTAAAACTTTTAACATACCAATGGTATCTTTTATTTCATCCATTGATGCATTAATAAGAAAATTTATGGCTTTATCTGTAATATATCTTTTAACCCACTTAAAGATTTTTCCGATGGTAGTTTTGGCTCTCATTTCAGGGATACCTTTGTAGTTTATTTGTTCTTCTAAATTTTCTGTATTTTTTACAGTTACAAGAGTTTCCAACCCTCTCTGTATAGCTCTTCTTTGTTCTAAAGGTAAGTCAAACACCTCATCTTTAAATTGTGTTACATCAATTTCAGAATGTTCTCTTAATATTTTTTTAACCAAACTTTTCATTAATAACCTTTATCTGTTTCTTGCCCTAACATTATTTCTTTTGCTGCTGAAGCTCCTATCCTAGATGCACCAGCATTTATCATATCCAAAACGTCTTCTTTACTATAAATACCACCAGAAGCTTTAACCTTTAAAGGGCCAGAGTTCTGTGACATAATAGAAACGTCTTCTATTGTAGTGCCCCCTGAAGTGCCATCTTCTTTTAATAAACTTCCCATATACATAAATATAATTTGTTTAATTCAAATTTTTTTATTATCTTTGTAGTATGAAAGAAAAACTTAAAAATATTTTATCCGTTCCTACTTACACTTGGGAGGAAGACCAATTAATTGAATATGTTACTGATATATTGGAGAAAAAAGGTTATACGTATTATTTGGATGACCTAGGCTCCATTTATATAACTAAAGGGAAGTCTGATTATTACCCATGTCTTGTTGCCCACTTAGATAGTGTACATCAAATAAAAGACTATAAGGTTGTTGAAGAATATCATCCAAACGCACAAGATGAAGATAAATTGTCTTTAGTTGGGTATGACTCAATAAGTGGTGAAAGATGTGGGGTTGGGGGCGATGACAAAGCTGGTGTTTTCATATGTTTAGAACTTTTAGAAAAGTTCGATAACATTAAAGCTTTCTTCCCTGTTGCTGAAGAAATCGGTTGTAAGGGTAGTAAAGCAGCTGATAAATCTTTTTTCAAAGATGTTGGTTATGCTATCCAATTTGATTCTACAGAAAATAACACAATGAGTAAAACACTTTTAGGTGTACAACTGTATGAGGAAAACGGTGAGTTTATCAATAAGTGTGAAAATTTAATATTAGAACACGGCATAAACGAATGGAAACATCACCCATATACTGACACTATGGTTTTAAAAGAACGATTTGATTTTAGTTGTTTAAATTTTGCTGCTGGGTACTACGGTTGGCATTCAAATACTGAATATATTGTGATAGAAGATGTTAAAAACGCTATTGTTCTTGGTGAAAAAGTTATAAATAAACTTGGTAACTGTAAATACAAATATGAGCATAGTGTGAATAAACCTGTGTGGGGTGTTTTTGATTAGTTTTACCCACTAGTTCCACAACAATCTGCGCCACACTCTAACGCCATTCTATAATAGTCTAGATAAACTGTCATTTCTACCTGCCCTCCTTTCCATTTTTTAGCAAGACAAGCTGTTTCATATCCAGCATAGTCCTCAAATAGTCTTTTTATTTCTTCATTTCTTTCATTGCCCTCTGCATACGGAGCAAGATATTCTCTTAAAATTTCTATATCCTCCTTATTTTCACTATCATAGATATCATTTTTAATCTCTTTAGTAAAGTCTATGTTACAATTACCTCTAGCTAACAGTAACAGGTCAGCAAATATTCTACATGGTAATAATTCTGCCGCTATATTATCACCATACATTATTCCAAATTCTTCCATAGCTACTTCTTTTGCTTGGTCATTAGTTCTATCTAGAAGTTCTTGGTCACCCCCATATAAAGTACTCAATACCCATTCAGTGCCTAAATAAGTTGCCACCCCAGTGGTAATCATAGCACCTATAAATAAAACTTCTTTAGCTACCCTTCTCCAAGTACTAAAAAAGTTAGTGTAATCATCTAGGTTTTTAGCTTGGCCTTTCATCATTTCGATAGCCACTTTTAAATTTTGGTAATCAGTACCTGTGGTTTTAGCGACCATACGTAATTCCGTAGGGGTTAACTTCATCAAGTCTTTAGCTGCTTTATTGTTTTTAAGTTGTTTCACTGCTTTCATAACATCAGCTTCAATATTATCTACATTCTTTAGTAAGTAGTCTGCAGCTTTTTTAGAGTCCCCTTTGAAAGTTTTATAAACTTTGGCGTCAAAATCAGATTTTAACATTTTTTCCATAACATCATCAAGAACACCAAGTTTAACACCTTTAAAGGCGTTATAAACTCTTTTACCTATTCTAGTAATTGGGAAGAGTTCAAACGCAAGCATCGTAACACCTTCTCCATATTTCTCTTTATGGAGAGAAATAAGAGCACTAGACACGCCTGCAACTCCTGATACTACCCATCCGGCTCCTGGGAAAAAAGCACCTATTATAGCAATAGCATCTAAACCATTTTGAAGACAATCTAACCACTCATCACACTCTACAAAGACTTCATAAAACCAATCACCAATATCTGCCATTATGGGCATTAAGTTGGTGGTTAGTGCAATGGATGGTGTAAGTAATATGGGTGTGTATTGTTCATTTTGTATATCCTTAACTGTACCTTGAATAAGGAGTACTAGTTCAGATTCTTTTAATATTAAAACTTGTTTTACCATATTAATAAATATATTTTGTTTCAAACAACTCTTCTGATACTACGTAATCGGACAGCTCGTCTAGTGGGGTTCTGTGTCTCTTGCTAAAGTAGTTAGGGCCGCTAATCTGAAACTCTACTTCATCTGATTTAGGTTCGTAGTGTATGATAGTAACTCGTTTTGTTCCCTCTGGATATTCCTTCCCGTCCTCATCCGTAAAAGGACCCACCTCTATTTCCTTTTCAAAGTTTGAATTATCGTATTTTTTTGTAAACCCCAAGTCTTTTATGATTTGTTCATACTTTTCTCTATTTTTTAAAATTGTTTCTACATCACCTCCAATATATTCCTTACTCTCATCAATAATACGGTTAAGTGCGTAATTAAAGTCTGATAACCCTTCCTCATCCACGTCCCAAGCATCATACCATGCATCATGTAAACCACCCTCAATATGATTTATTTCAGTATCTTCTAATTCAGAGAAATTATTAATTTTTTTATCACCTATTATATATAATAACTGTGTATATGTAATATCAAGTTTCCATAGTTTATCATAACCACCTTCGTAACTATATTCTAACACTTTCTCTCTTTGAACTTCCTCTATCATTTGATTCATTCTTGCTCTCCCAACTGAACATCCGATAGCATCTAAAAGTTCCCAGTACTCACTATCCCATATCTCAGGGAATAACTCCTCCATCATTTCATCAAGTGTACCCTCATCCTCCCAAGGATAGTCATCTGGATTTTTTCCAAACAGAGTAACTAGATTATTTAACTTTTCTTTATTATCAGCATCTATATGATAACCAATATATTGTAATTCCTCAGAGTCCATTTCTTCACAATGGTTATCATCATAATAACGTCCTGCACCAATATCAAAATACCAGTCATCATCATCATATACGCCCATAATTTTTTCTTTAAAAATAGAATCCTCATAATAAAGTGATACACCATCGTTATCAAAACTAATAGTGTTGGCAACAGCACCATAGCGTTTGTCGTTATCTAACTCAAACTTGTCTCCCATAAATTCAGATAATTCCTCTTCTTTTTCTGAATTTGGGTAATAAATCATCCTGTAAACTGCTTCAGCAAACTTATTTGTTTTGGAATACTTTTCTAATATGTTTGGGTCTAATTTTACACCATATTTCATTAAATCGAATGTTGAGTATTTTTGTAGGAACATATCGTGTAGAGCTGGTTTATCAGCTAAGAATCTGTGTACATTTTTCCACCCACTAGCACTGTCTCTGATTGAGACATCGCCACTAGGTAATCCTGGTACTTTTTCCTTATCCGCAAACCAAAACTTTTCATTTGTGTTTTTATCTTGGAGAATGTATGATGTTCCATAACCTTCAAAATACTTTTCCCCATCTTTACACCAATTTGTTTCTTTAGATAATTGACAAAAACTATAATCATCTATGGGCCAGATATATTTCCAATTATCATCTTCATACATCGTTTTAACTCTTATTTTTTTTTCGTGTTCTTCTATTACTGGTATGTTAAAAGGCCCTTTATGTAAAGCTGGTTTCATTTTTAAAGGTTTATATTTTTTACTTCCTTTGGGTATGTTTGTTTCTTCTTCTTCTGGACTTAAATCTGATAAATGGGTATCTCCTGGTATTTGGTGGATAATGTCAAGCCCGTCTCCTTTATATAAATCACTAAATCCTAAATTTTCACTTCCTATACTACATAACCAATTTTCATCATCTTCACACCATTCTTTTTCTAAGTCCATTACACCATTACCCCATAATGTTTGTTGTTCTTCTTGTATTGGTTCTGTTTCATCTGTTGGAGTGGTTATTGGTGGCTCATAAGTTAACTCTGTTAGTCTATCCGATAATGACTGATTAATATCATAATCTGGATGCCAATAACCATCAAAGAATTTTGTATCTATTTCTAATTCGTCACCTCTTTTACCTGTACCATAATCTGGAAATGTATATTCCTCCTCTATTAATGCTGAAAAAATAGTTTTTTCGTTTAAATATTCTGGACTGGTATCCACTAGTGAATCTTCTAGTGTAGTTCCCGCGTAGTCAGGATGGAATTCAAATCTTTCTATATTATCCCAGGTATTACCATCATTTACCCAACTTCTTAAATCATCTTCAAAATGCCAAGAGTATGAACCGTCCTCGTCACTTCTATATAATTCTCCGTCAGCCTGGAAATGGGCTGCTAATTTATCCAGAATATCTTCTTTCATCCCCTCTTTAATTGCCCATTCATGTTCATCATTATGTGCCCAAATAATAAAATCTCTAATCTCATCTATTTTATCGTCATATTTTTCTATTAATTCATCTATTTCTTCACTGGAAGAACTTCTATTTAATATATCTTCAGCAACTGACTGAGATACTCCTCCAAAAATTTCACTTATAGTTTTCCAATTATTTTCATCAATTTGGTCTGTCATATAATCATCCCATTCATAATTGTACCAATCTTCGGAATCCCAAAAACCAGCATCCCCACACAAAAATTCTTTTATATAATCTAAATTATAATCACTATTGGTGTCATCAAATAAGTTTGCCAAGTCATCGCAATCAAAAACCTTACCAACCTTAACTGGTTGGTTGGTATTTTGTAGGTAGCGTTTAAGTAAAAATACTGCTATGTCACTATTAGCCGCGATTCCTAATAATTTTAAATCACGAAATTCTATCCCATTTTCGTCCCATTGTTTAAAAATATATGGTATGACTTTTTCTGGCACTCCTTCTGTAACTGCTTCGATAGATTCTTCATCCCATCCCACAGGAAACTCCCATGTTCCTGTTGGGAAAAGGCTTAATTGTTCGTCATGTTCACTTAATCTACCTTTCATTTGTAAATCAAAAGGGGAGTCTTGTTCAAATCTATATAAATCTCCAAAACTAACTGTTTGGTCTATTTCAAAAGGTATATTGCTACTAGGCGTACTTGATGATTGTTGTATGTCCGCTATACTACCGGTAGGGGTCATAAATATTATAAATTTTTGTGATGGTCTTCCCCAACCACCCTCTCTTGTGAATATAGCTTGGACTAGACTACCTCTTAGGGCATCAGATATATTTCTTCTTGGTTTACGTCCACCACCAATTATACCAGATTCTGTCAATATGTCATCTGATTTGACGTATTTGTCATATGGGTCTACTAGTATTCTAACACCATCATCATATAAGGTACCGTATGGGTCTTCATAATCTAATTCTGGAAAATACACCCTTAGCATTGTGACTTCTTCGCCATCTGGTGTTTCGTCTTGGTAAACCATATCTACCCGACCAAGAGAGTAATTCTCTGGTGGCATATACTCTTCGTCATATTCATCAACTGGAAAGGCGTCATGGTCTATAGATATAACTCTAATATGGTCACCAGGTTTTACTTTTTGGTTTAATTTTCTTTTTGTGTGTTCATTTAAAGGTTTTAACCCCAAACTCTCCCAACCTTCGTCCCAATCTATAAATGTACTAGGATTTGCATATTCTAGAGATAATGCTAAAGCTTGACCAGCAGATAATGGGAATATGTCTATTATTTTATTTCTTATAATATCTGTTATTATGTCAAAATCTTTATTGTCTTTTGGGTCGTAGGATATTTCCCCTATACTACTAGGGAAAACAAGCATCATTAAACCGTCAACATCTTTTTTATCCACCCAACCATCTAGATATTCAAATATTGCCTTTTTAATGTTTTCGTGTCGTTTTGTTTTATATAAATTATCCACATGTTCTTGTATCTTATTATAAACTCTAGGGTTCCATTTATAATCAAAATGATTAGAATGTAAAAGTGTAGCTAAAGTGGTGTCTACATAAAGATTTTTCTTAATTGCATGAACTTGTTCAACAAGACTTTCATCTTTTGTAACTGTTAAGACATTTTGTGTCTTTTTTCTTAATTTTTCTAAAAGTATCGACATATGTATTATAAATATTTTGTCATTTCAATTAAATTGTATATATTTGTTTATATAAAAAAATATAATTATGCCCAAATCAAGACATAGAAAAAACCATAAGAAAAAAGTTGAATCTTGGAAGCAAAGGACAAAACAAAGAATTAACTCAGCAAACAAAGAAATTATGAAAGTACAGGAAGACCTAATGAAAAAATGGAAGGAAAAACAGGGTACAGAAAAGGATGGTGAAACCCCTTTAAATCCAAAACCTGAGACTTTATAAGATATTTAAAATATGGGGGTGACTGGAATTGATTGGCATCAGTCGATTAGTATCAGCACGTCAAGCCTGAATTAAGCTTGTAAAACTGATTCATTTTTTTAACTGGCAAAACAATTGCTAAGTTGGCGCTTTTAGGACTTGTTCATGAACCGTCAACAGTAACTGTAGCGTAATTAGTTACGAAACAGTTCCGATTCATCTAAAGATTTTAAGATTTGTATCTTTAGATTTTGAATCGTCAACAAAACAAATCGAACCCATGAAGTTGGTACATGGTTAAACTACCATCAAGGACCTCTGAAATCTTGTTTATTCTAATAGGTAGGTCTTATAAAGAATAAACTAAACGTGTAGGATAGACATTAGTTGAACACGAACAAGACGGGGGTTCGAAACCCCCCACCTCCACCAATAAAAAAACCCAGAGAAATCTGGGTTATTTTTTTATAAAAAAGTTATATCGGGGTATGGTTGTGTGGTTTGTTGGGAGATTACAGTGCCTAGTCCTTCGTCGTTGTCGTTGTCGTTACTACTACTAACAGAAATGTTTTGTGATACCTCACTGCTGCTACCTTGTATATTCTCAGAAGATTTAAGGCGGTCCATTTCTGGAGATTGTAATAGGTCCATATTATGGTCTTCAACTCTTTGGTAAAGATTATCTGGTAATTTTGTTATATCTAAACTTGTTAGATAATAGGTATTGCTTGTAGGAACACACTTGTGTTGGACCTTAAAGCCGTCCCAACCATCATAAGTACTCACTCTAATGCCATTTACATACTTATCTCTTGCCTTAAAATGAATTTTAACATCAGCTACACATTCATTACTGTTACGAGAATAGTCATCTAACCCTAATTCATTCATAACAGCTTTTCTAAATATATTATTAACTTGTGGACTTTGTCTTCCTCCTTGATATGTAAATAGATACCATCCTCCGACATCCTCTACTCCAGTCGCAACATCCTCTGTCCAAAGTTCTATAGCTAAGGCACATAATTTCTTTGACCATTCGTTTAACGTTGTCTGTAAACCATGTGATTCCTCGTTTTTTATTTTATTTATTAGAGTTCTAAGGTCACAAAGTACATCTGTATTCTCTAGAGTAATTTCAAATGTTTTATCTAAAATACTTTCTGTGAAATCTTTTATCTTTTTTCCTTTATGGTCTTTTAATGCACTACCTGAAGATGAACCAATAATTAACTCATCAAAAGACCATTTCATCTCCGCCTCATCAACAGTATCATCTACAGGTGGCCACGTATATCGTACTTTTTTTTCTGGTGCTAGTTTTTGATTATAAGCGTCATCAGTAGTCTTAAAACGGTCTGTAGACATTTTTGATAATTTTCTACAAGGACACTTACTTGGTGCTTGTTCTAGTAAAATTCTTAATAGCCCTAAATTATTTTTATCCCTCATCTTCTCTCACTTAGTATCTCTTGTATTATTTCGAAATTTTTATCAAAATCTTTTTGATAATCTTCCTTGCTTGGTTCGCCTACTTCTATATGTGAACAATCACCGTCTTCAGATAAAACATATACTGGTTCATGTATGCCAGTAGCCTTTGAGTGAATCTTATTAAACACTTCAGCGTCCATATTCTCAAGGTAGTTTTTAGCCCCTTGCCAACTTGGTTGGTCCTCCGTTAACACTGCCCACGCAACCGTTAAAATTTTATAACCACGTGTAGTGCAATATGTTTCCCCTTTATGCTCTAGTTCTGGTGGATAATTCATTATTAGTCTAAACATTTTCTCTTTTTCTGTATCTCCGAGAGTATAACTAGTACCCTCTCTAACACCTTCACCCTTTTCATTTATATAATCATCATAGTTCACCACCTTATAATAAACCTTTCTGATGTTATCATCAGTCCAATCGACCTCTCCAACCCAGTCAGGTAATATTGCGTTTATTCCTGCTGATGCTGCAGCAGCTAACCACTCACTACTAACTATTTGTATTGGAAAATTCATTGAGGTTAAGATGTCTTCTTCTAGGTCACCATCTTCTACCTGGTTCCATTCCCAAGCTATTTGAGCTGCTTGGAAAACCGTTTTTATGTCATTTTGATAAATGTTTACTATTGCGTCATCGTCTGTGTCAAAATCAGCGTAGGCACCAACTCCAGCAGTTTTTAAGTCTTGTATTATTGTAGCGACCTTATTCGGATTTAGTTCATTACGCTTTATCCAATCATAATCATTTATATCTTCATAATAATCTCTTTTATCAAGATAATATTTTGGATTAAATGCCACTTTTGAGGCGCTGGCTCCATAAACACCCCAACCTCGCCATTTCTGCACCCCTTTTGATATTTCACTTGCTATAGGTACTCCAAACATCCACATACCTGTTGTTTTCCAAAATTTCCGACTACTTAGAACCGCTGCCAGGTTCTTCCGATTAAAAGCGTATACTATTCTTGGTATTTTAATTTTATGAGTTCCAGCCGGGATTTTCCATTTTGTTATAAAAGGAATCTTAACCGCTGGGGTATTTATCATTACTTTTGGTAAATCTTTGTTTAGCATTCTTGCTAGTACTTTAACTAATTCATCAGTTACATCTGTATTTAATTCTGCAGCTAGTATTTCTAGTCCGTCTTGTCCTACTTTTCCACTTGGAAATAACTCCTTAAAGTGTCTCCTCAAATCAGGACTTTTTATCATCCCTCCTACCATCTCATCCACCCTCCTACCATGTTTAACCATTCTTAGAAGCACTTCAGCTTCGTTTGGCGTCATTGGAGGAGTATCCAAACCTCGCATGAATACATCAAAAGAAGAATGTTTTACCTTTCCTACCAGATGAGTGGGTATAATCTTTTTACCAGCTATGTCATATGTATCACCCTTTTCCCATAGTACTTCAGTAAACTCATCTGATAAATCCAATGCTCCTTTTGCAGTTTTGTCTCCTGCGGCTTCTCCTTTTAATATTTTTTGAAAAGACACCTCAGGGTTTTGACTTTTTAGGATATAGGCAATTGGATTATCCCTTTTGTATGCATTTTTTATGTTTTTTTTATAGTATGCTTCCATAAACTCAATAAAAACTCTACCGAAACCTTCCGTTAATAATTGAGGTTTCAGTCCCATAATTTCTTTTAGTCTATTAATTTCTACTAGTAACTGTTTTTTCATTTTATTCATTGTTTATTATAAATATCATTACCATACGGGATTTGCTTTACCTCTACCTATAGCGGTATAACCAGATTGGTCAACAGTAACACCTATTTGGTTCGCTACCCCTCTAGCAACACCACTTTCCCACTTCATCATAGCAGCGGTTCCAGTGCCTTCACCAGCACTAGAAGTCCCAGACTCTGTATTTTGTTCATCTAACTCTGACTCATCATCTAATTTATGAAAGTTAACGTTCTGGCCATCACTTTCAAAATCTATTTGTGTAAGTATGTCTGTTATTAAATCTATTAATTCTTTTTCTGTTAATTTTACCTTCATATATTATAAATATAAAGATATAAACTATAAATTTAAGACATTTTCTGTATTATTAATGTAGTATTCCAAACCTTCATATAACGCTTCTTCATTAATTTCTCCTTTAATATCAACTACGTCATCGGTTTCCCAATCTACCCATTCTTTAGATTCATATAATTCACAAACTTCCAGTAGTTCTTCTTCTGGAATTTCTAAATTATTTATTTCTTTTTCTGATTCATCATCTTCTAAAATAAAATCGATGTAAACGATACCAAAATCTTCATTAAGGTGATAAGATAAAATTTCTTTAACTTTCATAATATATATTTTAAAAGTTAAATATATCAAAATATGTAAAAAGGAAAGGGGTTTAGGACAGTCTTCTTGATTTTAACCAAAAAATTTCTCTACCAGCTCTAGTTTCTAGATTTCTAAGTTTCTGTCTAGACTTTCTTAGATTTAGGTCTTCACTTTTAGTTAAATCACTCATTAAAGCAGATGTAAACTCAAGTACATCAGCTAATAATTCTTCTGAATAATCTACTCTGCCTTGTAACTGTACAATTTGGTCTTCCATTAGACCAACTATTTCTTCTGGTGTTAATAATTCATCACCATAACTATCTTCTGGTTCTAGTTCTATTTCGTCTTCAACATCATAGAGTTCTGGTTCCATATAATGATTTTCAATCTCATCTTCAATTAATCTTATTAATTTACTTTCACTTATACTGATTAGTTTGGTCATGTTAAAATATTTTTATCTACTATATAAATATAACGTCTCTTTCATTTGGTTATTCATTAATATTTTATTATCTTTGTAATATGAAAGAAAAGCTTAAAACACATAAATTAGTAGGTGTAATAATGTCTGACCAGGAAAGACTAGTTAGTGTTGGTAAACTGAAACAAAAAGGTTTGGCTCATGATGCGTATTGGAGTATGGATAAGTATTATTACTGGGTGAAAAGAGGCCAAAAAGTTTAAATGAAAAAGATTATAAATAATAAAAATTATTATATAAAAATAAGAGGTTATTATAGAAAAGATGGTACCTGGGTTTCATCTCACTACAGAAGAATTAAATATAAAATTAAATCTAAAAGCACAGAAAGTTCAAAATCTACCGACCCCAATCAACTTTCTCTAACATTTTAATGTAACGCATATAGCTCTATTTCAGAATATCTATATTGGTGTGTGCCTATACTTTCTAGGAAATCTATTTGATTGGTCTTCCTTCTATTCATACAGTCGTGGATTACATAAACCCCGTCCTTATGAGTTCCACTTATATATACCTTATCACCATAGTTGAATAACCCCCCATTCTTACGTAACATATCCTGAGAAACAGCAATCCAATTCCAATTTGATACGTTGTATGGGTCTATTATACTTCCATCTGCAGTAACTAAAGGATTGTCATCACATTGGTAAGCCAGTGGATGATACATTGTTGCTTTTACTTTTATAGGGTAATAGTTTAATGATATTATTGTGTCGCGTTCTGTTTTATCAATATAATCTACTGGGTTGGTGTTTATTTCCTCTCTTTGCACTTCATAGTGTAAATGATACCCATTAGCTGAACCGGTATTACCTGCTGTCCCTATTGCGTCTCCTCTCATTACTTTTTGCCCTTTCTTTACAAATATTTTATTTAAGTGAGCATATAATGTTTTGTAACCACCAACATGATTTATTATTACACATCTTCCATATCCTGCTCTATACCGTGCTAATTCTACTATGCCGTGTCCAGTAGTTAATACACTATCCCTCCAATCGGCTAGAAAATCTGTTCCTTGATGTCGCTGCCAAGTAAATGTTAGGGGGTTGCGTCGGGTACCAAATTGTGAAGATATGCGGAGAGTGTCCATCTTTAATGGTGACCCTAGTGGTAAAGAATCCATTGTTTCAAATAAAAAATAATTTTCTTCTTCTAAACAATAAATTATATTCTGTAAACTATCTACTTTATTTTCTAATAGATTTATTTGGTTTATATATTTTTCTTTGCAGGAAGTTCCTATAAAAATTAAAAATAGGAAAATGGCCAGATTAAGTTTATTTAATCTGGTTTGCACAATCACGATGTATTTTATTAAGGTTGCTAGAATTAATGAGGATGTCTTCTGTAGAAGTTGCTCTAAACCCTAGACTGTCTTCTACACCTCCCCAATTTAAATAAGGTTCTATTGTGTTTATAAAATCTTTAGCTCTATTTAATTGACTTTTAATTGGTCTTAATTTTCTATCTACTTTCATCCCTCCACCACCTAATTTAAATCGTTTATCCAACAATTCAATATTTGTGAATATAGTTTCAATTAGACCTTCATGACCTCCACCTTTAGGAAATTGCGCTATTGTCATTAGTTTGGTGGGGTCGTAAACATTATCTTGTGCTAATATAACTGTTCTTGCAATCTTTGCGTTTACACACATTAAATTTTGTAACATTGTTAATAGAGCATGTAATTTATCCCTTTCCTGTAAATCATATACCTTATCAAACCCAAAAATGTCACCCTCCTTTATGCCTTTCAAAATTTTAAAAACCTCTTTTTTCCATTTATCTTTTAACCCTCTTTTTAATTTTTTTATACTCTTCTTTGGTGTTTTATCTGAATGTTCTTTGCAAGAACCATCATCAATTGTAGCTTTAGGGTCATAGTTAGGTGCATCTTCATCTGTACACCCCTTTATTGGTACTGCTGCCACTATTTGGGGTTTTTTTGGTTGTAGTGTTGTTAATAACTCTGTCATTTCTTCACACTCCTCTACCCAATCATTATCACCATCCTCTACCCAACCACATAATTTGTCTTTATCTTCTTGAGCAACCCTGACTGGGTCTTGTTGTAATCTTAGTATATCAGCTGCATACTCATCTAAATCACCCTGGTCGTAACCATCTTGTTCTACCCCAGTTTCAATAACAGCTTGTCTCCAGGATATTTGGCTTTCTGCCCAAGCTAATATTTCTTCTGATGGTGCTGTTACAGTTGTGTCGGTTATATCTTGTTCGTTAATAACCCCCATAATTTCACGAACTCTACTTATTTCTGATAATATATTACTCATTCTATAATTCTATTTTATAATAAATATAAATTAAACTAACTTAACTTCAACATTACAAAATTGACTCCAGTATTCGCTAGCTTCAGCATGATAATACTCCCAAAGCAACTCTATAACCTCATATTGTTCATCAGTGTAATTATTATACGGACTTAATTTATTTCTTGCGCTTTCTGGGAATAATTCTTGTATATATGGGATTTCACTATCTACTCGTTCTCCTTCTGGGTCAAAATCACTATTTTTATCTATTAAAATTCTAATGTTCCAACAAGCATAACCAGCTTCACCAAAGTTTTCTGACTCATCAAACATATAATCATAACCAACAGGTTCTACTTTAAAGTGTAATTTGTACCAACCAGCTTCACTAGTGGTGTCCCATCCTGCTTTTGCAAATTTAGTATTTTCTACACCACCTATCCATTCTAGAGCTAATACAGGATACAAAACATCAGCTACATTCCTAAAGTCTGTATAATCTGGCATTCCACTCGACTCATCCACACCAAAAAGTTTTAATGACTCATACTCTGCTTTACCCAAAGAATCCCAGTGTTTAAATAATTTTTCTTTTAGTTTGGGTTTGATGTATCTTGTAAAGTATGGGTTGGTGTCGGTACTAACAAAACCATCTGCACCCACATTTACATTATCAGGGTCCTTGTCGTCATGTTCTTCAATCATCTCTTCCTCCATATCTTCCATTTTAATTAGACTTACAATCTTTTGGTATTGTGGTGATTTTCTAAGAACTCTATAATTACCAGCTAGAGGCATTATTTCTTGTATGGTGTTAGGGAATTTAATAATTAATTCATATAATTCTTCTAAATCATCTTCTGTTGCATTATCAGCAAAATTAATTACATCATGTGTTGTTATTCCACCAATAAAATGAATTAGAGTGTACAATGCGTTATCTATTTTAACTGGTAATTTTCTAGTCATTACATGCCCAGTATACCCCCCTTCCCCTATTAAAGTTTTTGTTAGTGTTTCCATGTTTTATAAATATCACCGAACCTTTTGATATTTTTACCGTATAATATAATACAATTAACTTGGTTGTTTAACTTAAATTCCTTATATTTGTAATATGAAAAAATTAATCACAATATTATTAACTCTATTAACTTTAACTTCTTTCTCCCAAGAAAGACATTATGAGTTGGAAAGACTTATATTGGATAAGGTTAATGAATTTCGTATATCTCAAGGTTTATTAGCAGTAGAGTGGAATGACAAGGTTTATGACGCTGCTTATCATCATGCATATTATTTGAGTTTAGATAGTGTTCCTTTTAGTCATGAAGAAAATTATGATGTGGACGGTTTCGAAGAAATATCTGATGCTCAACATAGAATTAAACATTACTACGATAAGTATTCGTGGGGTATTGAGTGTTTAACTGGTATGAATATTATTTGGTTTAATGGGGACTTAGAAAAAGCAGCTACTTGGGTTGTTAATGGTTGGATTAATTCACCAGGACATAGAAGAGGAATGTTATTTGACACTGAAGGCGCTGGTAACTTAGAATTTGGAGCTGTTAGTGTGTTAATGAAGCCCAGTAAATATGTGTTGGGGAACTGGAGTGCATGGCCCACATTAGTTATGGTTCATACTGTAAAGTAAACTTATTTGTTTATCCTTACCTGCATTTGTACATCGTCTAGCCACCCTCTATCTTTCGTTGAAAAGCTCTGAGTTCCTTTTATTTTATCACAACGTACATCCGCTCTCCAAGCTGTCCCACCAAATGGTGCATAAACTTGTACATAAAATTTATTTACACCTGGAACTTTTTTAAATGAAATAGTACCCTGGTCTCCAATTACTCCATTTCTAAAACCCTCTATTGCAACTTCCGGAATCTTGGCACCACTTTTACCTTTTGCCAACCCCCTCAACTCTCTACTTCTCCAAAACGCGTAGAATGTTGGGTCTCCCTCTCTTAACTTTAGAATTGTTTTTTCCATTTCCTCATATTTGGACACTAGTTTACCTGTCTTGGGACGAAGCTTTTTACTAGCTTCTCTTACCATGTTCCAGTATTGTTTCATTACTTTTTCATTATTTTTATATGAAGGTGAACTATCTTCCAGTGGATGACTAATAAATGCTGGATTATATTTTTCTTTACCTGGCTTTGGTATCCCTTTGCCTTGTACTACTTGTAGTGGTGGGAATTTCTTAAAAAACTCATTTAACCAAAGCGCATCAACCCATGTATCATCTCTTAATGGTACTCCATTATGTTTAAAAATATGAGAATATTGTTTTAATCCTCTGTCTCTATTCTTACTTTCTGATTTAATAATTTTGTCTTTTAATGCATCTAATTTCTTTTGCCACCTTATCTCCTCTGCATTTGTTAGTCCTTGGAACTCACCACTAACAAACCCTATTTTTCCATCAGGGCCCTTACTTGTGTAAACCACATCATTATATGTTACTTGAAACATGTCTGGTACAGTATATGAATTAAATAGTAAATTTATTACAGCTTCACCTTCTCCCATATCATACTCTGCTCCTTTATACTCATTATTTTTAATGGCTCTAAATCCGTTTTCTTTTTTCCCCACTCCGCCACCTTTTTTTCCAACCTTAGCGTTTTCACACCATTTTGGTATTTTTTCCAATCTTTCTTCTTGTCCTGTGACTATCGCTGTTGCAGATAGGAATTGGTATGGTCTATACTTGGCGTCATTAGGGTCATCTGTTCCTGAAACAAATTCTGGCCCTTTTTCTACTTGGGTTATGTCGGTAACCCATGTTATGTTTTTAAATATTTCTGTGGGAACGATACCTTGTAGTCTACTTTTTACAAGTTGGGTGGCGGTTTCAGCTCTTAGTTCCGCAAGACCTTGATTACCTGGTTTTCCAAGTGCCTTTAACTCTTTGTCTAGTGCACCACCCACCCCTATAGGTGTTCTAGAACTACCAGCATTTATCGACACTACAATTGAGGTGTTTACTAATGCCGGGTTATCTAACCAATCTGCTAAATTAGCTACATCACTGTCAATATTTCCTTGGATGTCTGCACCTAAGTATTTACCTGCGGGAAAAGTTGCAGTCCACTTACCGGATTTAAACGGTTCTATATCCGTTGTTGTAACTTTGTATTCGTCCCCATCTATTGTCCTAATAACATCTGGGTTAGTTTCTGCTTGTTCTTTGATTAAAAGGTTAAGCCCCATAATCTCACGAACTCTATTAACCTCAATTAGTATATTTCTTTCCATATATGATAAATACTTTATGAGATTAAAAAAAAACCACTAATTACTAGTGGTTTCTTCTACTGGGACTGTTGGGTTGGGGTCTATTTCTTCTTTATTTGGAGGTAGTGGTGGTTGGGGAATTTTTACTTCTTCTGGTTTTGGTAGTAATTGGTTTATCTTCTGGTGGATAGTTGATATTTGCATGTTAATATTATTAAGTGACATAGCTACATTTTTTGAAGCTTCCATTAATACTTGTGTCTTTTCTTTATCTGTAAGTGTCGGTAAAGGATACTCCTTATAATATGTAAGTCTATTAATCAACTCCTCTGGAGTTCTAAAATCTCTACTAGGTACCCACACTTCGTCATTAAACTTAACTGTTGGTGTCATACCCATCCCCACAATTCTTGTAATTTCATTCCACTCGTTTCTATTATCATCGACATCTAATACTTCAAAATCGATTTTATTTTCTTCTAGAACTTTTTTAATGTTTTCACAATATTTACAATTTTTTTGACTATATAGTTTTATTTTCATAATTAATTTTTTTTATATAACAATTTTAATATATAATAATTAAAATATCAATAATTCTTTTGATTTTTTTTTAAGTTTTTACTTTGAGAATTTAAATCCAACAACTCGTCTTTCTGGTTTATCATCTAAACTCTCTAATAAATCTATTAGTTCTTGTACTTTAACATGAAGTTCTCCTCCTTCAGCTACTAGCTGGTATATTCTGTGGGTTACTGCGTCGTCCGCTGAAAAGGTTTTATTTTTTCTTAGGTCACTTATAGGTCCTGACATTACTTTTATAAGTTCGTCTAACTCTTCTTCTGTTTCACTAGTGTAGGTTGGGATACGAAACCCCATTGCCTCATTTACTACTTTTTCTAATTGTTCTGGGGTTACTTTAATTTTTTTACTCATAACAAGTTTTTATTAATAAATACTTGTTTAACTAAGGTAATATTTAAGTTTATCGATATAGGTACTTTTAGATGACACTCCTGGAATTCTTTCCATTACCTCACCCTCTTTAAATATTATAACAGTGGGAAGAGAACGCACACCGTATTTAGCTGCCAAATCTCTTTCTTTGTCCACATTAACTTTGCCTATACTATCAGGAAATAAATTTTCTACATCATCCATAACAGGATTCAACATCCTACATGGCCCACACCAAGCTGCCCAAAAATCTATAAGAACAACTTTATTATCTTTTATTTTCTTTTCAAATGTTTCAGTAGTTAGTGACATAACTAATTTTTAAGTTTAATATAAATATTCATTTAAAATATATAAAACATTTTTCTAATTGGTATAGTTCTATAAACAAAAAACCCTTCCGGGTTTTTTTATTTTTTGGTCCTAGATATCACTTTATTTATTAAGTTTCTTAAATCCGTTTCGGAAAGTTTAATAACTTCTGATTTCGGTTTATCGAACTTTTTTCTAAACTCTTTCATAGGTGTAACTTTACCTATATTTTTTGATTTCTTTTTACATCCGCATCCCATAATTAATGTTATTTTATAATAGTATTAATCATATTAACCAATTCTATTTCAGTCAACCTTTTATTGCCAAATCTTGTCGGCAATTCAAATATGCGTGGTTTTCTAAGATTTGGGGTTTCTTGGACCATTCCAATTTTATTCTCATGGCCTAACCACACTTCATATAAATCATCCATCATATCTTCTTCATCAAGTTCTGCTGGTGTAACCATTTTCCAGCCTTTAGGTAACTTCCCTTCACCTAATTGTGCTGGTGACTCTCCTCCCCTAAACATACCTACCTCTCTATCTTTAGGAATATCAGGTCCTATTCCTTGGCATCCACTATCTACACATTTTTGTTTTGTAGCAAAGTCTCCTCCTGATTGTACCTGAACACATTTTTTACCAAATTTAGGATGACTTCCTTTATTTTTACATTTCCAAGTCATATGACCTCTACACATCATCTGACAGTCATGTAAGGTTGAGAATTGTCCATTAGGGTCTTGATGACAATTTCCTGCCTGGTGGTCACACGACCACATATCCTGTTGGTCACACATCATCTGACAATCTTGTAAGGTTGCATATTGTCCATGAGGGTCTGAAACACATTGTACTGCTCCTCCACCTGGTGGCATTTGACATTCCCATTTATCTTCCTGTTCACAAGCTGCTTGACAATCTTGGTATGTGTTATATTGTCCATGTGATACTTGTTGACAACCATATTGGGTGCAGCCATAAGTTGGTCCTGTTGTAGGACATGTTGCGCCCTGGGTAGAGTACTCAGCTACTTGTGTTGTAGTTGCGGGAGCAGAACTAACTGTATCTATTGTAAATACAGAAGTATTTGGATGACCTGCAGGTGCTATTGATAATCTTACTTGTTGACCAACATGAGATTGGGTAGGTGCTGCTCCATCTATAAGGGAACATTGTGATAAGAATTGAGTACCAATTGCTGGACCAATAGCTCCAGCACATTTAGTTACCATTAATTCCATACATTCCCCTCCTAATTGTTCGTTTATAAAGTTTTTATTTTTAACAGATTCGTGTAAACCTCTGATTCTGTTTTTTTCCCCCTCAGAAGTAGTATATGGTTTATTTATTTTCATTATTATAATTTAATTAACTTATTAGTTATTTCCAGCCTAAACCATTTTTAGTTTCTGTAAACATTTTTAATGTATTAAAAACATCAGTATTGTCATCTAACGTATCAAAAGCTACACTCATATCTTCTTCATCAGTATCTAGTCCGATTTCTTCTTCGTCATCCAACGTATCAAAAGCTACACTCATAGCTTCTTCGTCTGATGCAGTAGGGGCGGTTGGTCGTGTTATGCCATGTGTTTGTAAAAATTCTTCTTCATCACCTTCAAAACTCCAATTAGAAGGGTGAGAACTTAAGTATGGCATGTCATCAAAAGCTGGACTATTTGTAGGGGTTACTGGTGGGGCTTGTATTGGGCTCCCTTGGGTTGTTATATCCACAATATCTACTGTTGGTGCTTGAGTTCCTATTTCAGAACCTACTAAAGGTGCTACACTACCAGGGCATGGACTTGTTGGTTTTGTCTGATTATACCCTAATGGTTGTTCATAAGCTCCACTACTTGCGGTGGTAGTAGCTTCCCCAAGTAGTCTTTTAAAATTTTTTATCTCTTCCCTTAAGTTTAGTTTCATTTGATGAATC
>Ga0080013_1002596_pt1 | contig 20889 bp, 13 predicted proteins | sample ETNvirenome_6_85_FD_69236 | JGI IMG/M metagenome (GOLD analysis project Ga0080013, IMG submission 69236) | Marine viral communities from the Pacific Ocean - ETNP_6_85 (SPADES assembly) (version 2) | ecosystem: Environmental > Aquatic > Marine > Oceanic | place: Pacific Ocean | collected 2013-06-19 | reverse complement strand
TAAATCCTTTCCCCACGACTCCTTAATAAACTCTTGAACTATAATGTTATAACTTGGTTTTGTTATTTCTGCCATCTTCAAAAGTTGTTCAAACTGTTTCTTGGTTTCTGCTAAGAATACACCCGCTCCAAATGAACCACTTAATGTTTTAATGATAACAGGAAAATTTATGTTCTTCTCTACAAAATCTATATTGATTGGATGTCTTACTAAAAGTGTTTTTGGTACTGGTAAATTAGACTGTCCTAATATTTGTTGAGTGTATAACTTGTCCTTAACCGTATCTATGGAATTACTTCCATTAATAAGTATTACTCCTAACCTCTCTAAGTGTCTAATAATAGCTTTGATAAAATATGTAGTTCCACTACCTGTTCTTGGTATTACAAAATCAGGTAAAGGTCTTGATTTACCAGCAACCAAAATACTTTTTCTGTCATCTCTATCAACAAAAATATCTACATCTTGTGGATTGACCACACGAACTCTAAGTCCTTGTTTCTTAAATTCTTCTACAAGTTTTTGAGTTTCATAAGATTCTTTTATATCATTTTTATATAATATCCAACCGTTCATTTCCAATATACATCACTCCATATTTTAGTGGTTTCTGGAAAAACTTCTAACATTATTCCCTTTAATGCTCTTGCGTATTCTTGTATCTCTACTTGAGCTGTTTTCTCATCTCGTAATTCTATAAAATTCATAATAGACTGAAATGATGCTGTCCACCATACTTGAGTATAAACTGTAAGTGGTAAAATACTTCTGGCTTGTTCTTTTGCCATTCCCATTTCAAGTAATTCATTGTAATTATCAACGGATTTAGTTTGTGCTTCTTTCCAAAGCCAACCAGCCTTTGATTGATGTTCAACCAATCCTTCACTTGCCTGTTTATTGTCATCTGATTGTGCTCTGAACTCGGTTGGTTCATAAAAATCCTCATAAGCAACATAACGACCACTAATCTCGTTCCAAGCGTGGTCTTTGGTAGGATGGTCTGATGTGGTTTCTATTCCAACAACGTGTTTATACCATTGTCGCATAACAAACTCTGGTGCCTTGATAATCATCATGACATGCTGGTGTCTGAATGGACTGAAATGTTTGTGTTTGATTAGGAACTTAGATAATCGTCTGTCTTGGTCGGTGAATTTATCACTACGACCACCAAATGATACTCTTGCTGCATTAACTGGCGTTAAATCATCACCAAGAACATCAACGACTTCTATATAACCTTTGTCTAATACGTTGACTTTCATTACTATAACCTTTGTATATATATATCAAATTAAACCTTCAAAATGGAAATTAATATCCAGGTCTGCCCGTACTCGGAGTAGTCCTCTGTGTAATTTTATCTGTTGGATTTGTTTTAGTTATCTTACCTTTTTTCTTAACATCAATTTTTTTCTTCTCAACATCCCCTTTTATTGATACACCATTACCTTTAAATTTTTTACCACCATCTTCTTTTATTAATTTTTGGATTCTTTTCATTTTTACTTGTTCAGGTGTCACTTCTTCTTGATAAAGTTCAAGTGGGTCTAAAAATTTTTTTATTCCAGGAAATTCAAGGTCTTTATTTTCAAGTGTTTTCCTATTCGTCTTTTGAACTTCTTCTTTTAAACCTCTTAATTGCCAACTTAAAGATATTTTCGTATAAAAATCTCCAGCAATCGAATAATCAGTTTTAGATACTTCAAATATATTCTTATACTTATCAAGTTCATACTTCACAAAATATCGAATAATATTCATGTTAGTTAATTCTTTCTCAGTTAAAGATAATTGTTGAAGCTTCAAATATACTTCTCTTAATGTTCCTGGTTTCACTTTTGAATATTGTTTATAAATTGTATTATTTTTAACCCTTGTAATCGCATAACCTTTAAGATCCCGATAAGTTTCATTTTTGGTATGATCATAATAAACAGAATATGTTTCGCCTTTTTTTAACCATCGTTTTATCCCATCCATCACAAAATCATTTGTATAAAAAAATTCCCATTCTCTTACGACTGTTCCGTATTTTTTTCTTTCAATTAATAACATTACTTCTTACTCCTGTAAATTCAAAACTTGACCTTCTTGGTATGTATAGTCTGGACCAGAAATCCCTTCAGTTAGTTCAGCAATTTTGAAATAAGTTATCCCATTAGAATATCCCGCAGTTCCGCCAGGGCCATATGTTAAAGGATAATTATCTCTCAGATTTATCGCTATCGCCCCCAAACCCGATGTATCACTGGACAGTACCGTATAAGTTGTTGGTGCTTGTTCATCTTCGTCATCATCCGTACCAGACACAGAATCGTTATATCTCTTTACGAACCTATCATATTTTTCAAATGACACGAATCGTTTGGTATCCTTGCCGCCATCAGGGGGGCCATCATCCCGGAATGGACCCTCAATATCAAGACTACCCTCATCTTTGCCAAGTGCGGTACCAGGCATATTGATTTCCAAAATTTTCACTTCATAAATCTCTCCTTTACTCATTACCTTGGTGGCCACATGCCTCGTATAACTATTGGCCTTTTTTGTTCTTTCAGCCAATTTATCGTCGCCTCCTTCAGATTTCTTTTGACCTTTTTTCCTTCCCTCTTTTTGCTCTGACGCTGTCCCGATATTCTTCACTGGCGGGCCGATGAATTCCGGTTCACCATCTTCTGGTATCTTATCTCTCCTGAGACCAGTCCCCCCTGAGAAGAGGGCTCGAGTCCTCGCCTGTAAGATAGCTATTTTTTCTTCCTTCGTGAGATTAGGATCTTTTAATGGGTCGTAGCCGCCTTGATTAGTTGTATTATCTGCATTCTGCTTTCCAGGTTTCTGTGGACTTTCTGATTCTGTTGCTTTGTAGTGTTCTTTAACTGCCCTATTAAACCACCGTATAAATTTGCCGTCATCGTTTTGTCCACCGCTGGCCCACGCTGAACTGTACGCTGCTGTTTTTATCCAAATCCCTTTAGGCCTCAATTTACCCCATACCTCTCTTTTTAGGTTCATAAAAGCGAGCTTGTCATCAGCAGTCGAATCCGTACCTTTCGCATATTTCTCTGCAGTTGGCTTGTCAAAAAAGGGAATTACTATCTCCATTAATTCATCATCTAAGGGATTCGATTTATCTACTTTTACTGGCTCGGTTTCGGGGTAAACACAATCATTTAAGCTGTCATCCCACTCGCCTCCGGCATTTACACAGTTTGTCTTGTCTACCTCAAGGAGTTCCGCGGCTTTGTCTTCTCTCTCTTTCTGGAGTCTCTCGGCTGTCTTTGCAGCATCTTCTCGTTTAGCTTCATGAGATTCTCCTTTAGTTAAAACAGACTGTGCCCTAATTTGACCTTTTATTGCAGTAGTCCATCCACTACTATCAATGGTGTGATTTACTCCAACCATTTGAAACAATGATTGGTTTTTATATGCTCCTCCCAAATAAGCACTATGAAAAGAGTTTCCTGGAAACATTCCCCCTGTTCCATCTATCTCCATTTCAAAATCTATTGGAATGAGTGGATTTATATTTTTAAGTATTCCATCTGGTGACCCTCTTAAAAGTCTATCCAACAAACTATGAGCCTCTGGTTTTATACTCCAACAATGCCCATCCCCTTCACCAGAAGTCTTATACTTCTTTAGTTCATAAATGCCATTACCTATGAATTGGTTGAGTGTTCCAGCGGCTGCTATCGCTTCTTCGTCTTTCACCTTGACTGTACCAGTAGCACTGAAGCTTTTAAAAGTTTTCTGTAGTTCATCAACCTCTGTAATTACTTCTTCTACCTTAACATCATTCTTGGTAGTAGTGACGGTGCTGGTGGTGCCTTTCTTAATTCTCTTTTTTCTATTTACCAAATATTTCTGTTGTGATGTATTAAGTGCTGCGGTTATAGATGTAAGAATACTTGCTGCACCTTCTGTGGGTTCGGGGGTCCAAGATCCAGTTCCCATTGGAGGAATATCACCAATTATTAACGGAGAATCTGGACTTGCACTTAAATTACCAAAAGCACGATTACCTCTTGATGGATAATCAACATCCCCAGACATCATATCAGCGTATCTCTTATTCTTTCTTTCGTTTTCCGACATTTCTTCATCTGGTGGATTTGCTAAAGCTTCTGCCATTCTTCCCCAAGCCAAACCAGCAATGTCATCATAAGTACCACCTCTAATAATATCTTCATTTTGAGTATCAGTACCCGTCGCCACGGCCCTTTGGCCATACATAGCTGCCTGTTTCATTCTATCTGGAAGTTTAGCACTTACAGTTTGAGTTTTAACTATTGACCCCTGTTCCATAGTTGGAAATTCAAATAATGGATTGTTCATCTTGACCAGGTCTCCTGCATCTTCGGACGCTAAATCTTTAGAGAGCAGAGTTTCGTTTAATTTCTCAACATCATAACGGGAATATCCTTCTTCTCTTACTACTAACCTATTTGTATTGTCATCAAATTCTATTTTAAATTTATATACACCACCATATTCATCTGAAAAATCATTCCATATATCCTCAACCACTTTCATTAAATTACCAGAACCTTTACATTTTCTTTGTAAATAATCTACATTAAAAAATATATTTCTTATTGGCATATATGCAGGATCAAACTCTCCACTTCCTAAGTAACCAATTCTTGGAGCAAAATGTTGAATTACAGGATTTTCACTAATCTTGTCTCTTGCTTTTCCTGCTCTATCTGTGTCAAAATATTTCGTCCAATCTGAGTCCGCTCCTCCAATCCATGATTGATTTACACAAGGTGGATCTGAAGTATACCTATCTTCCGCTGCGATTGTTATATCTGTAGTAATTTGATCAGAACTTAAAAACGGATCTTCTTTATTTGGTATCACCCACTTAGAAGAATCAGTTGTTATCAAATACCTACAGTTTGTAAGTCTTGTAGAATCCATAACAGGATTTTCTTTATCTACTACAGTTCCTGGAAGATATCGAACATAAGAAATTTTTTCTGGGTCAGAAGAATCGTTAACTTCATCGGTCTCACCCCACGATGTAAAAAAACTTGAATCCACATAGGTTGCCCCTTCTTCAGTCCCCTCGGACAAATCCACCAAATTGGGGTCATATATGTGTTTAATGACCGCTTCCTTTGAATGAAACATTAAAGCACCTTTATCATTAGTAGCCTGTTCAATACTTCTAAATTCTCCAACAACTTTTTTATCACGAGTAATACTACTTAAAAATCTACTTAAAACATTATCTTCAAAATATCCCCAAGAAACATAAACACCACCCCCATGAGTGCCAAGATTAGATGCCCTATTGTCTCCAACGCCTGGCAGTCCAAGCATCCCCTGTGCATAAGTAGTAAAAATGGCTGCTTGTTTAGATTGATTAGAGGCCAAAATTTGGTTGTGAAAATCTTCCATATAATCCTGATATGAAATATAAGGGGCCAGTTTACTCAATTCTGGATTCTCAAGATCATCACCTTTCACTAATGGTAAATTAGCAAATTTATCACCTCTTGATGTTTTTTGTCTTTCATTTGCTGATATCATACTAACTCCCTGTGCTACCAATGTCGTTGTACAATCAAAACCACCAGTTTCATTAACATCCCAAGTAAAATCTTGAATTAAACCTAATACTGCATCATAATGACCGTTTTGTTGTTGAATATGTGCTAAAATATTTTGGTTTAAATTCTTAATTTTTTTCTTATCAAATGAAACGTGATTTGGTACGGGATTATCTTCATTTCCATCTTCAAAAATATTCAAGAGTTCTGTATTGATTAGTTTCCCAATTCCTGACCATCCCCATTCAAGTAAAACTGATCTTCCTGCATCTAAAAAATGAGGAGTTAATCTATCTAATTCTTCCCAAGTCCAACAAGTCCAGTTTATTTCTGCAGTACGAGTTGCACCCAATTTCATACCACCACCTTTATATTCTATTGATGCATCTTTTACTCCAGGCAATGGTCTGTATGGCATTTCGCCCTCACCTGCTCCACTACTTCTACTATATTTACCACCTCTATCATGAAATATATCATATTCTGAAAAACTACCACCTGTAAGTCCAAGATGCATACCATGACTTGCAGCAGTAGAAAATGCAGATGCCATAATACCTGCACTATTTAATTCTCCACCCATTAAAATTATTGGGTCATTATTTTCTGATGCAGGAGTCAAAGAAACCATTCTTAACCAAGGAGTTCTTGCCATCATATAATTTAAATTAATATCACTATTACTTGTTACGGATTCACCGATAATATATGGTCTATTATTTTCTGGATCCAGATTTGAGCCGCCACGTTTTTTCATCATCTCAATTTTTTCATAAAGAGTTGATTGAATATTTTTGGCTATAGGTTGTAAAGTAATCATATTAATATGACATATTTTTTAATCTATTAATAATTGATGTTATATCTATTGGAATTCTAAGTAGCTTATCTGTTTCCAATCCGATATGTGCCTGGTCTAAATTATTCGCTTTTGCTATAATCCACCACTTAGAAACATCTTGATAATATTTATATGCAAGGGTATCGAGTCTTTCTCCAAATTTTGGATATATAAAAACATCACTATCTTGAATTGGAATTTTAGGATACATTGTGGGCCTAAAAACCCGTTTTCCTTTTTTATTTATTTTTCTTGTTGTATTGCTATATCTACTCATTAATCTCTACCCTAATTTACAAGTTCTATAATGGTGGTGGAATATTCTTTTTAACGATGTTCAAGTCTGCTTGAGGTGCTGTAAGCTTACCAATTTCTGTTAATCCATCTTTTGAAAATTGATAAGTTCCTTTGTATGTCGTGTCACTTGTTTTTGTCCATCCTTTATCTTCTAACCCAGGCAATTCATAATGTTTTCCAAGTGATGAAGGTAAGTATTTACCGATATAAGTGAAACTGCAATCACAAGTAATATGTTTTGGATATTGTCTACCTTCTGTTATTTCCCAAGTTGAAACATCATCAACATTCACACTCAAACTACTTAAAAATCCAGGTGTATCCCTAAACATATCACCAATAGTTAAATTAATAAATGGAGCTACCATTCTATGACCTTCATGAAAACTCGGATAACACATTCCTATCAAATAATTTAATTTTTCCATTAAAAGTGGTAATTCTTGTGCTGATTTTGGATATATATCAAATGTAAAACCTACCTCCCTATCTGCTCCACTATAAACATAAGATTGGTCTGGACGACCTATATATCTTGTTCCAGTCCATTCAGGTGTAATACTATCTGTTATACCACTTAATAGTGCTCTAAATATAATCCATTTATCATTGTATATATCATAAAATTTAAATTTTATATAATCTTCTGTACCGGCTGGATAATGTTCCCCATACGGAATCATATTAATATTATCTGATGCTACGGTTTTATAGTTGCTCTCATCTGCTTTCTCATCAATGGTCTCTATTCTTAATAATCCTCCCCATCCCGATGGAGACACGGTTCTCAAACTCTTCTGTGATCCAGCGTTATCTATTGTATTTAGAATTTTTCCAAGTCGTGTTGTTTGATCATCTATTGCCAAACCAACAGCTTCAATTTCTGCTTCTTCTACAACTGCATTATCATGGTTTGCCTTATGGGTGTTAAAATTCTGTTCTTGTATAGTTTGAAGATGAGGGGCATCGGACCACATTTTCCGCGTACCATCTGTCATAGACGTATTCGCTCCAGTTGCCGCCCATATTTTTTCCCTTATTGTTCTATATCTATTATCATCTGAATTGGTAGGCACATCTGCTATCGCTTCCTGTGTTTCTTCTGATACTTCGGGTTTTAAACTTGCTGCATATGTTGCTAACCCACCTCTACCTAAATGTTGATATGGTATAAATGCATATTGACGACTGGGTGGACCGTCTGTTTTCCGATTAATTGGACCAGACCCAAATGCACCGGCTTGACTTTTTACATAATGTGTTGGTGTAGTTGGTGGCATTCCAGTTGCTCCACCCCCAAATAAAGAACCTACAAGTCCTGCTACTGCACCAAATATGCTACCTGCTAGATCAGAAAACAGTCCTGGATCTTTTATTACTTCTGCTTCTGGAACAATAAATGTATTTGTTAATCTTGTTAATCTACTTTTTTCGTCATCTGTATTAACATCTGGACCTATTTTTCCATATCCAGCATCTTCACCAAAACGCTTACCAAATCCAAATTTTCGCATATCACCGTCCAAAAGAGGATCGTAATTCTCATAATCTCTACCATCACCTGCAAATCCATGTGTGTGTCTGTCATCATGAATGAAAGGTGTTAGTGAATTAACTATACTTGATTTAGACCAACTACGAGTTTCTGGTCTTGGATTTAATCCTTGTAAAAATGATTGATTACCAACCCATTTTTGTCCAATAGGAGATTTTAACCAATTTTCAATTCTTATAATATCATCTACAAGTCTTTCTTCCATAAGACTTGAATAATCTATCGGAATTCCAACCATTCGTGGATGTGCTTCATTAGAACTTGGATTTGAATCACCGTATCTTTGACCAATTTCTTTTCTTATATATGGTTGATAAGTATCTGGTTGTTCTTCCGTCCAACTCCAAGCAAGCCACTCATGAGTGGATGTTACATCTGTAAAAGGATTAGTAATATCAAAGGTAAGTAAATGTCCACCTGTGGTATCTGGAACTTTCATCTCTGGACTTACAGGCAATGGTCTAAAATTCTTTAAACCAACTCCCTTGTATGGCCAATCTGGGTTATTAAAATTATATGATAAAAATCTTGCTGCTAAAGTAGTTGCTTCAAAATTGTCGTTTAAATTATATGTATGTTGTCCTTCGCCCCCAGTAAATGCATCTGCTGGTATATATCTTGCCCCCCAAGAAAATCCAAATTGAGTATCAATTGAATATGCATATTGGTTGTTTGGATAGGCTGCTGGAATATTAAATGTTCTTTGTGTTTGTCCTTCTTCTAATATATCTTCATAATTTGAAGGAATAATATAATTTCCATCTTCATCCTCATAAATTGAAGATAATCCCAATGCGTTCAAATCAGAAAATGGTGTGAGTCCATCAACATCTGGCCAAGCCGCTGCTGGTTCTGTAATATCGGGTGGTATATGAACTGAACCTAATTTCCAACCATTTACTGTAATGGTGTTACCATCCCAATCAATCTCAGTTGTAAAAGGATTTGTTTGTAATTGTAAATGATCAAAAGCAACATTATCTATACTATTATATACTCTATAATTTTTATTTCCAAGTGTTGTAGTACCTGCTGGTATCCCTACACCATCTTCAGTATCCCAACCTAAAGGATCATCATATGTTCCTGCAATAAGTCCTAATTGATGAAAGATACTGTCGGGATGTGGTGCTCCTTTAATATCACCTACTATATTAGGATCAACTTCAAGGTCCTCATCTACTATATGAATTGAACCATCTTTCCAGGCCTCGTCTGATCCAAATAAATCAGTCCATAATGGTATCTGTGCAAATGGTGATGCTAAAAAGTGATGTTGATATACTTCTCTTGTTTTATCGGCTTCGGGAAATGTCATATCTGCCCAAAGTACAGATATACCCGTATGTTCTCCAAGAGAATATTCAGACGGAGTAATAGATTTTGCTGAATTATCAGTATCTACATATATTCCATCATAATTTGATAATGGTGTAACTAAATTATTATGTGCGTCTAAAATCTTTGGTGTTACATCTAATGATGTTTGATAAGGGTCAACTGTAGGTCCAGATAATGTAATCATATCAACTAAATGTGTAACACTATGTGATGTACTATCATCATGTGGCCAAAACTGACTTGTGTAATATTGTAACGGAGTAACCATAAACTCACTTCCCCAGGCAGTTTCTAATATTGGTGTATCATCAAAGGTTTGTTCTGAAACAACTCCATATTCTAAATCAGAATTCATTCCGGCTACTGTATAAGACAATGGTGTAAGTGCTATATCTCCATCAACGGCCAAGCTAGATACAACATCACCTTCTAATGTTTCCATATCAATTGTAAATCCATCTGGAGGACCCCCTGGTGAAATAAATCCTCGTCCTTGTTTTGTTCCATCTATATAATCTGTTACACCATATGGACCTCTTGTTCCTGGTTCACTTTGTATAGCAAACTTACTTTCCATATTTTCCAATGTTTTCGAGCTGGGTCTGTCAAAAGATTGTTGACCAGTTACAATGTTACCTCTACCATCATCAAAGGTTTGAGGTGTATATACAATTGTTAAATCAGAAGTCAAACTGACCAACGGAGAAGATTCTGGTGCAAAAGTATCAAATCCATCCTTTTCAATAGGTGGAACACTTGTATTAACTGACCGTCCTTCCTTCTCTGGAGTAAATTCTGATACAGGAGTGTCATGACCTTTCTTTTCAATAGGTGGAATACTTAAATTAAGTGGTTGTCCTTTCTTTTCAGGAATAGGAATATACAATTTGGCTGTGGGCATTCCTTTTAATTTATCAAGTTCAGGAATAGTTAATTTAAGTGGTTGACCTTTTTTCTCAACAGGAGGAATACTTAAATTAATTGTAGGTTGTCCTTTCAGTCTATCAAACGGGTCAATAAATAATGAAATCCGTAAATTATTACTGAGTTCTGGTAATCTTAACTTAATAAGTTTATCTAAAACTGTTAATGATCCAGCCGTTAGATTTAAAGGGGTCCCCTTATCTTTAACTCCACTTGGTTGTAAATTAAGGTTAGAAAAATGTTGGTCTAATTTTGATTTTAAATTTAATATACTCATTTATCTATTTGCAAATGCACCTTCTGTTGCTGATTTTTGTTTTCTCGCCCATACTGATGCTTGTTCTGTAGTAGGCATACCAGATAAAAGTCGTATCACCATATCCAATTTATCATTAGTGTCTTTCATATCAAATCTACCTACACTTTCTCCCGTATGAACCTGTGCTATTCCCCCCGCGGCTACTCGATGACCTTCTCCAAGAGCAGTCTGTAGAGATGGAATTTCGGGAAGACTAAATCCAATTGATTTTCCACCACCAAATGGTAGCCAATCTGGAACATCTATCGATATTGAATTTATTCCTCTGATCATCATATTAATACCATCAATAATAAAATTAAATGGTGCTTTGAGTATAGCTATTAATCCATCCCAAACTTTTCCAATAAATTCTTTCACTCCAGTGAAAATACTTTTAATTTTTTCTCCTATTCCACCAAACCATTCTCCAAGTGTAGCAAACTTCTCTTTGATACCACCCCAAAGTTCACCAAACCATTCCGTCATACCAGTAAATAACGACTTAACCCACTCCCAAACACCTGATATGGCTGCAGAAACCAAATCCCAATTCTCCCAAATCTTTTTCACAGCCATAATCATCCAACCAATAGGTCCCATAATTAACAACAGTATATCCCACATATCGACAAACCCACCAGATACTTTTTTAACCCAAGCATTAATTTCATCCCAATAATAAATTAAAAGTCCTACGGCCGCTACAATTGCAAGTACGGCCAATATAATTGGTGCAAATGGCAAAGATGCTAACCACATAATTCCTGCCCATATTGCTGATACCACATTAAGTGCTGCCATAACTAAGGGCAGGGCCTTTAAAGCTACTAAAAGTACCCCAACTCCAATAACAATCTTTTTATTTTCAATCCACCATTTTGCAGCATCTTCTTTTATTTCAGCATACTTCTTCTTAATTGCATCAATTTTAACTGTAACAAGTTTCAGAACATTTCCAAGTTCAAATGTTTCCCCAACAATATTTCCACTCTCATCTCTTGCAAGTCCTAACGAATATATCCATTTACCAATCGTTGTCGCTATACTTACAACCTTTTCAAAAATAGGAGTTAAAAATGCTTCAAGTTTTTCTATTTGATCTGCTCCAAATTCCATCTCACCTGACATATCAGCAGAAACTCCCATTATTTTCTTCATTTTTTCCATAAGTGGAGTAATAAATTTCTCATACATTTTTTGTAAAGTTGCGGTAATCGCTCCCCATATCTTTTGCATATTAGAAGTAACTGCTTCGTTTTCCTTCTGTTTTTCCAGGGCTTTTTCATCCATATTAGCAAGTTTTTCTTCTGCGGCTACCATTTTACTTAAATCTGTAAGTGTTAACCCAGCGGCGTCTGCTAAGGCTTCTCTTTGTACTCTACTCATCTCTGCAAATTCTGCTTCAGAACCAACCTGTTTCATAATTTCTTTTTGCATTCCTTCTAAATCACCTACATATGCTAATTCTCTGGCCCGATTCATGTTAATATTTCGTCCTAACAGTACACTAGCTTCCATTTCAGCATTTATTGATGTATCCCAATCCAATAAAGAGTCTGCTGCTCCAGAAACAGTTTCCATACTCATACCCAATTTTTTTGCAAATGCTGCCGCTTTTAAAACATTTTTTCCACCCTTTTTCATACTTCCTGCAAAAAAGTCTGTATCACCAGCCACTTCTTCCATAATTTTACCAACTGGAACACCTGACTTCTGCATTTTTTTCATTTCCTTACCCATATCTTGTAATAAAACATCTTTGGTTGAACCTGATGTTGATTCCATCATTTGTGCTATATTGGCAGCTGCAGTTGTAGAAACTCCGTAATGTCTCTCTAATTCAGTTGCGGCTGCAATAGAATTTTTAGTTTCTTCATTTATAACTCCCCATTCTTCTACAAGTGTAGATGCTCTACCAGCAACATCTTCTACACTCTCACCATACATAAATCCACCCATAGCCGCTTCATTAGTAGCTATTTGTAAATCCATAGCATGTCCAACACCTACACCAAGTTCTTTTTGCATTCCCATCGCGGCCTGAAACGTTCCAACAAAATGTTTAACTAATAAACCACCCGCAGCAATTAGACCTCCAGTGATCATTCCAATTATACCCTTAACTGAAAAAAGAGATTTTGCAAAATCACCCACTTTTGTTTTAATATCTTCCCATCCCTTTCTAAGTGGACCCATATTTTTTTCTAATTCAGCTGCCTTATCATTCCTTTCTTGTTCTGTTGCATTCAACTCGTCTACCGTCTTTAAATGTTCAAGTAATATCTTAATTTGTTCCTGTAATTCTTTTCCAGTCTCTACATTCTGACCAAAATACTTCTTACCTATATCTGAACTTTGTTGTTCTAAATTTACCCTGTGTTGTGCAATATCTGCCGCTGATAGTTCTCCTTTGGCGGCCTGGGAAAGCAGACTCAATTGACCTTTTTGTATTTTAGCTAACTCTTGTGCCCCCTTCTTCTGGTCCATAGCATTATCTGCCCACAATTTAGATAAATCAGTATAAGTACCCCCTTGGTCTACGAGTTTTTTCTGTCTTTTTTCTAATCCCGTCAATTCAGAAAGCATTTCTCGTAGATTATCGAGTGTTTTTGATTGTTCTAAATTTAAACCTCCCTGAGACTTACGAAGTTCATTTAAGGCTTTAATTTGTTCTTTGGTTGCTTTAACACTATTATTTGCCATAATTTATTTTTAATTAAACGGAGAAAAATTTTTCGAGAGGAGTTCCCTTATATTTTTTTTCTACCTTTGATGCCAATTTTTTAGTTTGTTTTCCTAAATCTTGTAAATCCTTTTCGATATCCTTAAACTTTTTATTCAGTTCTGGATCTTTATTTATCATTTTTCTAATACCAGGCCGAATTTTGTTTCCACTCGAAACTAATGTCATTATTTTATCAATAATAGATTCACGCAATTCATTCGGTGAGTTTTCCATTAATATACTCCAATAATTTAATAAGGTTGAATAAAACCTTGGATTGATTCAATAATAAATATAAGATTATCTATTTTTTGACTCGGGGAGGCCTGGATATTCCTGATGATTTTCCAGATGATTTATCATAAGCGGCCTGCTCTTCTTTGTAAGATTTTTCTAATTGTTTTAAATAGAATCGCCGTAAGTAAACCGGCATGTTGTATACTTCAGAATGGGTAAACCCACCCTTTCCGTAAAAACAGAGTTGATATACTGATGTATGTAGGTCTGGTTTATTTTCTGGCTGTAGGCCAAAAAAACTGAACGGTCATCGGGACCGTCATCTCCTGTTCAAACCCACATAGTTCACAAGAAAATAAATAATCCATATCTATATCTGGTGTGGTCTTTACTAAATGATTTCTAAATGCTAATGAATCTCTTGATAAAAATTCATTCTCTACAAAACTATTAACATGAACAGTATCATCATTACCATCAACTGATAATATTGATTTTTTTAATCTTGTAGTAACTTCGTGATCTTGTTTTCCAGCCGAAACCTTTTTTAGAGCTTTAAGTTCTGCTGTAACATCACTTTCATCTCTTTGAGTAAGAATTTTATATGTAATTTTTCGTTTAGAGGCGGGTAGATCAAACCCAAACTCATTTACACCACCTTTAAATACTGAATGATCTATTTCTTTATCCTTCAGTGATGTTAAATCAATATTATCTTTATTCCTTTCAGAACATGCTGGACAATTAACTTCAAATTCATAATTCTTTCCATATCCTAATACTCTTGATGCCACCATTAATGCATTTTTATCACCGATTAGCATTTCATCTAAATTAATAGATGAATCCACTACTAATGATTCCAACAACTTATCAATTACTAATCCTTTACGAATAAGATTTTGAGATGTTAAAATATCTTCCTCTTTTGCAGTCATATATTTTATTTCAACTTCTCCTTTTGATAATGGGGAGTCTTTTGAATAGAGTGATCCTTTAGAAGGTAAATCAACTACCTCTGTTGGAAATTGGCGTTTTTCTTCTGCCATGTTTTTTCTCCTTTGTAATTTTTATTGAATAGTTTTTAGTAACCTATACAATATAACCAATTATAAAACTTTACTGGGGATATTGTAATCCCCAGTTTAAATTATTATTTAGGTGCTGCAAATTTCTCGGCTGCGGTTACACCTAACCCTACTACTGTAATGTACATAAAACATTGAAGTATTTGTTCACTAATAGCAAATTCAAAAAATGTATTAGCAGTCCAACTACCAACTAACATTACGAAAGATGCAAATCCAATAAATCTCTTGCTCGAAATTTTTGCATCGTCTGATAACATCTGTGTAATAAAACTCATATTTTCCTCCTTAGAATTGTAGGATAGCGTAATCGTATCTAAGTGTCAAGGTTACATCAACTGGGTCTGTTGCATTTGCCCAATCTAAATCACCAAATGTTGCGTTGGTAATCCAAGTACCTTTAAGTGTCCACTCTTCAACTTTATCACCTACTGGACCTAACACATTAATTGTTACATCCTTTTTATAAAAATCTGAATATCCATCTCTACCCGTAACGGACTCATGACCTAGCCTTACCCATTCCATAACTGCCTGTGCGGCGGATGGAACAACAGGATCATATAAAGTAATTTCTAATTCTTCCCAAGAACCTTTACCTTTGACATATCGTTTTACATTGATGTGGTCAAGTTCAATAGTTTCAAAAGCAATTGTAGGTCTATTAGCCGTTTTAATAAGATATGCTGGTACACCTTCTATATACATGATGTACCGGTTTTTAGTTTTCGGTTCAAACGGTGTGAACATTATTTCAGAAGGATCTAATAGTTCTGGCATCTTTAATCTCCAATAAGTTTAATTCTTCAACTATAAATATCAGTTTTTATAAAAAAACATCATATTCATTTTTCATAGTTTTTTTGAAGTTTTATTCTAACTTCATATATAAATATATTGGGCAACAAAAAACCCCTCAAAAAAGAGGGGTTTTTGTTTATTAATCTATATGATTAAACTTACGCGGGGAATGCTGCTCCCGTTGGTAATACAACGAAGTCCAATACAATAAATTCAGCTGTCCGTGTTGGTTGGATAAATATCTGACCAACAAGTTGATTTCTATCAACAACATCTGGAGTATTATTACTATCGTCCATTACTACCTTAAAGGCTGACAAACCACTATTAGATTGTACTGATTCTAAGAACGGATTCACAATGTTCAAGAAACGATTTCTTGTTGCAGTTGTGTTCTGTTCAAATACCAAGTATCTACTTGCAGAAGCGATAAACTTCTTCAGTTTGATTAACAATCTACGAACATTCACACGGTCAAGTGCTGATGGTCTTGCTTGGAGTGTTTTTTGTCCCCAAACTACCACACCTTGACCTGGGAATGAAGCGATTGGATTAACTCTATTTTCATAAAGTTCATCCCGTTCATCGTGAGTCAATCTTGTCTGTGCTTCTAATACCGTTGTTAGTCCACCACGATTCAAACCTGCTGGTGCGAACCATTCGTGTGCTACTCTATCAGTATAAGCAATTACACCAGGTAACACAACTGAAGGTGGAACCCAGACAGGTAATGCTGTATTCTTATCAACAATCTTTACCCAAGGATAATAGGTTGCTGCGTAGTTAGTATCAAGTGAAGCAATCGCGTCTGTTGCATTCGCTATTGATCCACCATGAATACCAGAATCAAATACATAAAATGCATCACCACGGGCTTCACATTTAGATATTGCGTAATTGGTTATTGCAGAATGTACTCCGTGAACAACCCCAGGTGTTACTAACATATTAATATCAAATTCATCTGGATTACTTATTGCATCAATTGCCTTTTTATATACAGTATATCCGGCTGCCGAAGAATTTGATATATCAAATCCTTGTGTATTTGTATTAACAATGTTTGAACCAACAAACTCTGGAGCTGCTGGATTACGTCCATCAAATCCACCTTGAAATGGAACAACAAACTTTCTCTGTTTAATGTGAGAAAGTGTAAGTGTTACCTTCTCTGAGGCGTCTGAATAAGTACTTCCAAGTTTAGATGCGTCTCCGTGTCCTGACATATCTTCTAAACTCATAGAAGCATTCGATCCAGTACTTGTCGAGTTATAAGGTGACAAATATTCCTCTGCATCTGCGTTAGCGTAATCTACACCATAAGGAACTTTCTCATCATAAGTACTTTGAGTATCTAATTGTGAAGTTTTAAATGTCCATGCTGGAATAGTTGTATCTGCACTACCAAATGGATTTGCAATTGCTGCATGTCCCATTGGTACTACACTAACTGGAGATGACTTATCTGCTATTGCTGAAAAATCAGAAACATAAATATGTTTAGATTTATTTGGCCAATCACCATTATAAGTAAGTTTACCATTTGAATCTATTGATACATATCTATCACCAATTCGTCTTGCAAAGTAATTAGGACTTGTTGGATCAAAATTCAAACTATCCCACTGTTCTAAGATATTATCTTTTGTTAGATTGTTATCATTTAATCCAGTTTGTCTTAATTGTAATGAAAAATCACCATAATCAGTACCAGCAATTGTACCTGCTTTCTTTACATTCAAAATAACAATTTTATATTTGTTATTTACATCACTACCATGTGAACGAGTGTTGACTTTAAATAAATCATACCTTGTTCCATTTACTATTTGTGATTGAATCACAGGAGTTGAAGCATTATTGTATGTTATTGCCATACCTAAAGTTCCATCTTCAACAGTTACATCATCGGTTGCTCCCCATGCTTTACCAGTTTGTTCATATTTAAAACTCTTATACAAATATGCTGGTGCTGTATATTGACCAGATTTCTGAACTTGTGCACTACCCACTTTTGATCCACGATCGTGAGAAAATACATCTTCAATATATGATGCATAAGTACTTCCAGTATCAAACCCGAAAGCGAATACATTCTGAACTCCATCTGCCGTTATACTTTTTGCTCCCCAATTACTACCACTCAACACAAGTGAAGCTGATGCCCAAGTACCAGTAATTGTACTACCTTCTAAATCTGCAGTTCCATTTGAACCACCACGAGATGGTACTAATAGTGCAAGTGTTTTACCACCAGTTGCATCACCACCACCTGCAAGTGCTGTTGAAGTACTTCCAGATGTAAAGTAAATACTATTCCCTGATGAACCAGCAGTTGATGCTGAAACTTCAAGGAATGCATTACCAGTATGTGCCGTGGTTACTGGAATACTCGTTGCTGCGTTAATTTGAGCAGACATAGAAGCGACACCTGCACTTCCTGATGTTGCTGCAAACGCCCCAAGAAAATAGTATGCATTTGCCGAAGGTTCGTCATCTGCTACTGGTGAATCTTGAGCTGTAAATTTAAACTTAGTTCCGTCTGAACCAGTTATCGAAAATACATCACCATCAGTCATATTAGTAATATCTATACGAGCCAATGATTTTGTTGCAGGAGCAGTAGCTCCTACTTTAATCGCCAGTGAATCAACTGAATAACCAGCCGTGTTAAGTACACGAATTATAGTTACAGTTCCTGCACTTCTTAAATATTGTTCTACCGCATAAGGTGTGTAATACTTTTCTGTCGTAGTTCCAAACATTTCTTCAAACTCTCCAAAATTTCTAACTATTGTTGGTACAAATGCAGGACCTTTAAGTGTTGGTCCAATTATACACGCCCCAATAGCAGCTATTCCTTGTGGAAGAAATGAAAGATCACGTTCACGAGTAAATACACCCGGCGATACGATTCTTTCTGCCATTATTTTTCTCCTATTATTATAATTTAAATAACTAAATTAGTCGTTTTTAGACTATAAATATTTAATATAAATATCGCCTAACTTTCTCAAACGATATATTTGTAGGAGATTATTTAAGTAGTTTCTGAAGTTTCTTCAGTAGCCGGTGCAGGAGTAAAAACTCCTGTTGCGGGATCTAAATTGCCAGGACCATACTTTTTATTCAATTCTTCAACCAATTTCCGTTCATTTTCTTGAACTCCACCATATTCAACTTCTAACTTGGCTTCCGTATCATCAATTGCATCAAGTTGCTGTTGAACTAACAACCTCTGAACTCTTAATTGTCCAAATTGTAGTTGTTTTTGTTGATATTGTTGTTGTAGGTCTTGTAAAGATTTCAATTCTTCTTCTGAGAATTTTGTCTCTTTGTTAGCCATAACTTTTTCTCCTTATTATTGTTTATAACTTATATACTATAAATATCAAGTAAATTATCTTAATTCACTTTTTTCTTGAGTTCTTCTACTTCTTGTTTTAATTCTTTAATAGATTCTATTAATAATGGAACTAATCGTTTATAATCTACCCCTAAAAAACCATTTTTTCTCTCTACTACTATTTCAGGAACGACTTTTTGTACTTCTTGAGCTATTACCCCAACATCATGTCCTCTTTCTTTGGCCCAACCAGGAGATTGTTCGTTCCAATCAAATTCTACACCTCTAATTCCATCTATCTTATCCAACGAACCTTTAATAACTTCTATATTGTCTTTAAGTCTTTCATCTGAAGAATTATATGCTATTACATCACCATCGGCCACTACATCACCACTTGCTGATACATGATTAATTCTAATATAGCCTGAACCTGATATATTTCCACTAAGTTCAAGTCCTGTTGTTAATGTAGTTCCAACATACTGATTAACTGTCATATATAAATAATGAGTATTTGGTGGTGCAGATGAAGAATTTACAAACTGAACTATACCAGTTTTATAATCAAATACATAATCATTTGTTGAAACTTTATCACCACTACTTAACGAACCTGTTTGTGCACTTTGACTTATAGCGGATGATTTATATAATACTGCTAAATAACCTGGTGTACTATCTTCCGTTGTAGAAGTTGCTAACGATGACAATGAATATTTTGGTGATACAAAGTTTACTTCTTGATTATCATTTATTAACTGAGCACCAACTCCACTATCGCTCCCTGTAGGACTTAAAACAAACCAAGTTTCATTATTAAGATTTGATTTTGTTAATTTGTGTCTATAATAATACTTTAATATGTTTTCACTGTTGGTAGTATAGTAAGAACCACTTTGTGAACTTCCACTATGTGGTAATCCAGATGATGGTATTTTTGCTGCTTGAGTATAAATCTCATCTGTTCTTAAATCAAGTACATTTGTAAATGACTCTTGGGCAGTCGTAAGTGTATCGTGAGTATATCTTCTCGACGCGAGTAATCTACTTGATTTTGAACCTGAGTCTATTAAAGCCATTTCCTATCCTTAACTAAAAGTCAATGTTATGTCATCCAACGGTGTTGGATCACCTTTATATCTAACTATTACATATAATTCATTATCACTACTATCTAAATACATTCCATCTGCATTTCTTATTGGAACTGTATATGTATTACTTGCTATACTACCACCAGTGTTTCCGTATAAATCTATTGCTGTTGAAAATGGATTCAAATGATAATCACTTTGATGTGCTACACTTGATGAAATTAAATTCTCCGTTGTTTCACTCGGATCATATATTCTAGCCGTTCCCAAGGAACTATTGTTACCACTTCCATTACCAGAACTCTCAAATAATATTGCACATGCAATACTATTATTCGTAGTTGCTTTCCAATTAACTAATGTATTATTATTAAGATTGACCGTCATACTTGTCTTTGTTCCACTTGTTTGAAATCTTCTTATATAATATTTGTACACACTACTACTTGCATAACTTGTTGAAAGCCAATATCTATATGCTCCACCTGGATTTACCAAATATCCTGGTTTTACTTGTAAATCATAATCACCAAGACCTAATGAGAAAGAAGAAGTTGCCCATGCTGTTCCATTAAATGCTTGAACATTATCTGCTAATTGTATTCTAAAACTTTCACCAGTAAATTCTTCAGTTGTTCCTGTTAATGCTCCTCCATCATATCCTTGATCTCTACCATAAAGTGCCATACTTCCACTATCTGTATGTTGTCCAAATGCACCTTGTGTATGATATTTCATACCTTGAGTTTTTACACTTGATTGTGTACTCTCTCTA
>Ga0080013_1001896_pt2 | contig 20889 bp, 23 predicted proteins | sample ETNvirenome_6_85_FD_69236 | JGI IMG/M metagenome (GOLD analysis project Ga0080013, IMG submission 69236) | Marine viral communities from the Pacific Ocean - ETNP_6_85 (SPADES assembly) (version 2) | ecosystem: Environmental > Aquatic > Marine > Oceanic | place: Pacific Ocean | collected 2013-06-19 | reverse complement strand
TATTTCGATAGAGCACCATTGAAAACAGCAATGGAAGGCGATTTCGATACTGGCAATGTTAGATATAAAGCTAGAGAAAGATACAGTTTCGGCTGTTCTGACCCTAGAGGTATCTATGCATCACCAGGTGCGTAATTAAAACTAATTATGTGGCGGCGCCTTAATGTCGCCACATTTTACTGATATAATGAATTCTATGAAAAAATTCCTCATAAATATTTGGGCATATGATTATCACGCTAAATTTGAAGTCTTAGCGGAAGATAATGCCCTTTCCATTGAAAAATCAATCCTTGACAAGCTAGGAGAAAAAAGTATAAAATGGGAATCAACTGGAATGTTTAGCAACACTCCTAAGAGAATAACCTATGAGGAGGTTATAAATGACACAAGACCTATACACTACAAAACGGTCCTTGGAGTTAGACTGGCAACAAGAGCACCTGAAGGAAGGCAAATATAACTTGAATATGGGATATATTGACAAAAAAATTCAGGAAGTTATTAAAGAAATCATTGCCAAAGAGTTTGAAGAACAAACACTTCAGACCAAAATAGACCAGGCCAAGGCCGAAGTTTCGATAGCCACTTAAGCGCTATCAAAAATCAATTTTTTCCCTAGGGGTACCTTGCACTTTTTTTTAAAATAGTGTATAAATAACTTACTATACAATTAATTAATTTGATGTAGACGAGTATAGTCGACGGCCTAGAGACTACATCATATAAACTAGGAGAATAATATGGCAAATACAACGTTTCAAGGACCAGTAATATCCAAAAAAGGATTTTACAATACAGGTCCAGCTAATGTTATAGACGCGGACTCAAGTACAGCATTAACAGTTGCTACCCATGCGGGTAGAATTGTACATAATGATACTGCTGGAGCAGTGACCTATACGTTACCTGCAGTTAATGCAACTGCGGATTCTGGTATTGCAGGACCAGGACCAAGCTTAGATAACCTAAGTAATGTTGGTGCAACTTTTACTATTATCAATTCCATTACGAAAACTGGAGATTTAGTTGTACAAGTTGCGAATTCAACTGACGTTATGAGTGGAGGTGCATTCTATATTGATGACACTTCTGACAATGTCGTTGGATTTGAAACAGTAGCAGCATCAGACACTATTACATTAAATGGTACTGATACAGGCGGTGTAACTTATGCAAAAATAGTTTGCACAGTGCTTGGTACAGGTCTATGGTCGGTTTCCGTCCATACGGGATGTACTGGAACACCAGCTACTTGTTTTAGCGCAGCGGTAAGTTAATAAATAATATAGTGAGCTCCTTCGGGAGCTCACAATAACAGGATAAAATTATGGGTACATATTTAAATGACGTAAAAGCATCTGTAGAATTAACATCTTCAGGAAGATTGCAAGGGCTTATAGCGGGTTCAGCTGCTAATTTAGGACCTTGTAGAATTATAAGTATCAATGCACACTTAACAGGGGCAGATGGTGAAATAACTATTCAAGATGCTACTAGTGCAACTGGTGATATTAAAATTCATCTTAAAGGTGGAAGTACAAGTAATGATACTTTCAATTTTAATTTTGGTGGTAATGGAGTTAAATTTGATACGGCACCTTACGTAACATTATCAGCTATAGATTCATTTACAGCCTATTACGGATAGGAGACTAAATGGCAAATACTACTTCGGGAACAGTTGTTTTTGATAAAAATTTTGCTGTCGATGATGTCATCGAAGAAGCTTATGAAAGAATAGGTTTACAAGGAACATCAGGATATCAATTAAAAACAGCACGAAGATCTTTAAATATTCTTTTTCAAGAATGGGGAAATAGAGGAATTCATTTTTGGGAAGTAGGGGATACTAATATAGATCTTGTGGAAGGCCAAGCTACTTATACTTTTTATAGAGCAAGTAGTGATGGTTCAAGTGATACTACTGCTGGAGGAACAAGTGGATCTTCTACTTATGGTCTTTCTGATATATTAGAATGTACATACAGAACTAATTACGCTACAACTACTGAATCTGATTCATCAATGACAAAAGTTGATAGATCAACTTATTCAGCATTAGCAAATAAATTATCTAAAGGAACTCCAAATCAATATTGGGTTCAAAGATTAATTGATAGAACAAGTATTACTTTTTATCCAACTCCAGATTCTACGGCAGCATCTAAATATGCTCATATTTATTTTGTTAAAAGAATTCAAGATGCTGATTCTACTTATACTGATGCGACAGATATTCCTTATCGTTTTGTTCCATGTATGTCTGCAGGATTAGCTTTTTATTTAAGTCAAAAATATAATCCACAGCTTTCTCAACAAATGAAACTTTATTACGAAGATGAATTAGCAAGAGCTTTAGCAGAGGATGGATCTCCTGCGAGCAGCTATATAACCCCTAAAACTTATTTTCCGAGCGTATAATGGCTAGATTTGCATCAGGTAAATACGCATTATCAATTTCAGATAGATCTGGAATGCAATTTCCTTATTTAGAAATGGTTAAGGAATGGACAGGAGCTTGGGTTCATTTTAGTGAATTTGAGCCTAAACAACCACAAATAAGTCCAAGACCCGTGATCGCTGATCCACAAGGATTGCAACGAGTTAGACCGGCGCGAACAGCGCCCGCTGTTACATTATTAATGCCTCCTAATCCTTTTACAACTTATGCATCTAGTTCATCTTATATAAATGTTAATTTTCCGAACCATGGTTTAACAAATGGAAGTACTTATAGATTTAGAGGAATGCCAACTACAGCAGGAGCTTATACTGATCCACCTACTTTTGATGGAATTACAGGAGCTAAAATTGCTTTAGCAGCAGGATATGCTATCACTACAGGAAAATATGTTGGAGGTGCGAGAGACACAGATTATACAACAAATTGGTTTTATTTTGTAGTGAATACTGATACAGCTACAACAGGTGGAATAGAAGGAGGAGGTTATCCAGTGTCCGTTGGACCGGTAACCATAGAAGCATAATGGCAGGATATACACTTTCAGCATTAGAAGCTGACATTAGAAGTTATACTGAAGTAGATAGTACTGTTTTTAGTGGTGCTACTCTAGGCAGATTTATAGAAAACGCTGAATATAGACTTTTAAGAGATCTTCCAATTGATGCAGATAGAAAACAACAATCAGGAAATCTAGTTGCAGGGCAACAATATATAAATTGTCCCGCAGGATGTTTATTTACCCGTGGTATACAGGTTTATACATCAACTTCAGCTATTACAGGGGCTAATGTTTGGTTACAAAAAAAGGATCAGACATTTTTAAATGAATATGTATCTGCTAATACAGATACAGGTAGTCCTAAATATTATGCTCAATTTGGTGGAGCAACAGGAACAACTGATACTACTTCAGGCAAATATATGTTTGCTCCTGTTCCGAGCACCACTTATGCATTTCAAGTTCATTTTAATGCTATGCCCACTAGTCTGGTAACAAATACCAGTGGAACCTATATAAGTAAGAACTTTCCAAATGGCTTATTATATGCCTGTCTTGTAGAAGCTTATGGATTTTTAAAAGGCCCTATAGATATGTTGACAATGTATGAACAAAAGTATAATAATGTAGTTCAGAAATTTGCTGCAGAGCAAATTGGGAGAAGAAGACGAGATGACTATACGGATGGCACAATTCGTATTCCAATCGAGTCTCCGAATCCTTAAATTAGGAGATAATTATGGCAATAACATCAGCAGTTTGTTCAAGTTTTAAACAGGAACTATTACAAGGTATGCATAGTTTTGAATCTTCAGGTGGAGGTAGTTTTAAACTTGCAATGTTTACAAGTTCTGCATCTATAGGTGCAGCAACCACAGATTATTCTACAACGGCAGAAATTACTAATACTGCTGGCAGTGCTTACAGTGCTGGTGGAATCGCTTTAACAAATACAGGAGTAGGATTAACTTCAACAACTGCATTTACAGATTTTTCAGATGTATCATGGAGCTCAGCTTCTTTTACAGCGAATGGATGTATGATTTATAATACAACAACAGATGGTGGATCATCCACTACAGATAGTGTTTGTATAATTGCATTTGGTGGAGATAAAACTGTTTCTTCTGGAACTTTTACTATTCAGTTTCCAACTAACGATTCTAGTTCAGCAATATTGAGACTAGCATAAGGAGGAAATCCTTATGGCATCAGTTTGGGGTGGTGATAGTCCTTCAGTAGCCTGGGGTGATAACTCTTGGGAATCTAATACTGTTACAATTTCTGTAACAGGACAATCTTTAACAACATCACTTGGTACAGTTACACCTGTTAATGAAATAGGCTGGGGCTCTGATACATGGGGAACAGAGAACTGGGGAGAAAGTGCTCTCGATCTAACTTTAACTGGTTTGGATTTAACTGCAAGTCTTGGAACTTTAGCTTATGCTCAATCGATAGAAGGTTGGGGTAGAGATGAATGGGGTATTGGTAACTGGGGTCAAAATACTACCACTGTAGAGATAACTGGTTTAGATGCTATTACTACAAGTTTAGGTCCAGATGGATGGGGAGCAAATTCATTTGGTAATGGACAATGGGGTGGAGAATTTACTTTTAAACCTGAAAGTATAATTGTTCCTACTGGTGTCTCTACTACTTCTTCAGTAGGCTCTCCTACTGTAACTTTTGATATGATATTTGGAATTAGTGGTCTAGATGCCATTGGTTCTGGTCTAGGAACTTTAAGTGTTAATAATGGAGCTGACCATACTCAAGGATTAGGTAGTTTAGCTGTTACTTCAAGTCTTGGAACTCCTGTAGTTACACCTAATACAATTGCAGATTTATCCGGTGTAAGTAGTACTTTTTCTTTAAATGCGGATGGAATTGATTTTACTAGTAGCGCCCTAATTGATATTACTGGAGTATCTACTACAGCAAGTGTAGGATCAATTAGTCCTACAGAAATGGCTGTTGGTTTAACAGGAGTTTCAACAACTGGAAGTGTAGGATCAATTAGTCCTATAGAAATGACTATGGGCTTGACAGGGGTGTCAACAACCGCTAGTGTAGCTGATATGACAACGGCCAGTGGGGGCGGAATAATTGCTTATGCAAATATTGACACAGGATCTAATATATCTTATAGTAATATTGCAACTGGATCAAATACAAGTTACAGTGATGTAGCGTAGGAGAACAAAATTATGGCATCAACATACACAGGATTAGGTACCGAGTTAATGGTAACTGGCGAAGCTGCCGGTACATGGGGAACAAAAACAAATACAAATTTACAAATTTTAGAACAAATATCTAGTGGATATAAAGTTCAAACTCTTAACGCAGATGGAGCAGGTGCAAATACAACAACATTAGCCGTTTCGGATGGAGCAACAGGAGCTACTCTTGCGAGTAGAATTATAATTTTAGGTGCAGTATCAGCACAAGCAATTACCGGAAATAAAATTGTAACTATTCCTCTTGATGTAGAAACTTGGTATTTTATTAAAAATAGTACCAGTGGAGCGTACACAGTTCAATTTAAATATGTCTCTGGTTCAGGAGGTAGTGTTACTTGGGCAACAACTGATAAAGGTTGGAAAGCTATTTATGCAGCTGCTAATGATGGAACTAATCCCGATGTTGTCGACATTGGAATGGGTAACGTAACTCTTACAGGAACAGAAACTTTAACAAATAAAACATTAACTTCACCAAAAATTGGTACTTCTATTTTAGATACAAACTCTAATGAATTAGCCCTTTTAACAGCTACAGGATCTGCGGTAAATGAATTTACATTAGCTAATGCCGCGGCAGGTTCTGGACCTACTTTATCGGCAACAGGTAGTGAAACTAATGTTGATATAAATATTAATCCTAAAGGATCTGGAGTACTTAAATCAGGAACAGCAGCAGTTAAAGTTGCAGGTAAAGAAACTATGTGGGTTCCATCTGCAGCTATGTATGGACCAACAACTAATCCTGCGGATGCAGAACAAGTGGAAACAACAGCAACAAGACCAGATTTAAAAGTTTTTGATTTTGATGCTAGTACGGCACAATACACTCAATTTACAGTGGCTATGCCAAAATCATGGAATGAAGGAACAGTAACTTATCAAGTTTACTGGTCTCCTAGCACAACTAACACAGGTAACTGTATATTCGGTTTACAGGGTGTTGCATGTGCTGACAGTGATACTATTGATGTTGCATATGGAACAGCAATAGAGGTTACAGACGCTGGAATAGGAACAGTTGAAGATCAACAAATTACATCTGAAAGTAGCGCAATGACAGTTGCAGGTTCTCCTGCAGCAGGTGAGCAAACTTACTTTCAATTATACAGAGATGCAGCAGATGGTAGCGATACTTTTACTGGTGAAGCTAGAGTTCTAGGGGTAAAAATATTTTATACTACTGATGCAGCTAACGACGCATAGGAATTAAAATATGAGAGATTTAAAAAATAACCTTGTCACATATGGTAAGGGTTCAACCAATATACAATCAAAAAAAACAAAATCTTTTGGTTACCAAATCTTAGGATTTGGATCTGGAGGAGCAGCAGCAGCTCAGGCAAGTTTTGACTATTTAGTCGTAGCTGGCGGAGGTGCAAGTGTTGGAGGACTATCCGGAGGAGGTGGCGGAGGTGGATTTAGAACATCCTATCCGGGCGGAACAAAAATTTTAATTGAGAGCGGAGCCACAATCACAGTTGGAGACGGCGGAGTAGCAGGAACCTATCCAGTAACTGGATCAGGTAGAGTTAATAGTAAGGGATCAGATTCTATTATATCTGGAGTTGACGTTACTCTTACTTCTACAGGGGGTGGTGCAGAGAATGAGTCTCAAGCTTATCCAGGAGTTCCTTCCACAGATCCTACTAACACAGCTGTTAGAGATGGCGGAAGTGGTGCTGGCACAAATCACCAAGGTACTACAGCAGGTGCAGGAAATACACCAGCCACACCTGTGTCTCAAGGAAATCCAGGAGGACCAGGAGGAGGTTCTTACGGATCGTCTGGTGGGGGCGGAGCAAGTGGAGGAGGTTCTAATGGAGGTACTCCCGGGCATCCTACTAATAACTCAGGAGCAGGTGGCAATGGCTCACCAAATACAATTGCTCCCGGTTATCCAGGTGGTACCACATATGCTGGCGGTGGTGGCGGTGGTGCTTACAACTACAACGGAGGCGCCGGCGGATCAGGTGGTGGTGGAGCAGGTGGAAATTCTCCAGCAAACCCAGGGTCCACTCAAGGAGTTGCAGGAACAGATGGTCTTGGAGGCGGTGCAGGTGGAGCAGGAAATGGTACAACAACGCCAGAAACCTTTGCTGGCGGATCAGGTGTAGTTTTCTTAAGAATTGCTACATCAAGCGTTCCAGGAATAGCGGTTACACCCGGTACAAATACTACAGCAACTGTTAGTTCGGATACAGTTTGTACATTTACAGTTCCAGGAACGGTAACTTTTGGGTAGCATAATGGCTCGTTTTGCAGAATTAGATTCAAATAATAAAGTTTTAAGAGTGGTCATGGCCTGTGATCAAGATGTTGCTAACAACGGTGGAGATGCATCAGCTTCAGCTGCTGAACACTTTAAAACTGTATGTCCATTATCTGAAAATGGAGTTAGATGGATGCAAACATCTAAAGACGGAAGTTTTAGAAAACAAAGAGCAGGAATAGGATATACGTATGATGAAGCGAATGATAGATTTATTGTAGCAGAGGGTCCTCATCCATCATGGACTATGAATGCAGATGGTGATTGGATATGTCCAGTAACATACCCTACGATTTTAACAGACTCTTCTAATAATAATTTTATTATTAGTTGGGATGAAGATAATCAAAAATGGATAGCATTTTCTTATGATACTGGTACTCTGGCTAAATTAAATTGGGAATGGAATCCATCTTCTTTGGCTTGGGATTCTGTATAATTTAATCCTATTGCTTAATTCTAAAAATTAAGATATAATTCTGTTAGAAATGCAAAATAAAGATAAAAGAATAGCAGAACTAGAGGATCGTTTGCAGATGGAAATATCTGTTAAAAAGGGTGAAGTTCAGATGAATGCTGATTTAAAAGAATATAATAAAAAATTAGAAATTTCTCTTAAAGAAGTATCTAAAATTAATGAAAAATTTTTAAAGAGAATTATAAAATTACAATCCATTATAAATCAAATATAAGTGAATCTCAAAAATTATTATTGGTATTTTCAATCAGCAGTTCCTTCTAGAATATGTGAAGAAATTAAAAAATATGCTAATTCCCTTAAAGATGAAAAGGGAGTTACCGGTGGTTTACGTAATGTAAAAAAATTAAATCAACAACAACTTAAAGACTTAAAAAAGAAAAGAGATTCTAATGTAGTGTGGTTTTCTGATCGATGGGTTTATAAAGAGATTCAACCTTATATACATGAAGCTAATAAAAATGCTGGCTGGAACTTTGAATGGGATCATTCTGAACCCTGTCAATTTACAAAATATAAAAAAGGTCAATATTATGGTTGGCATTGTGATTCATGGGATGGGGCTTATAATCAACCTAATTCTCCTATTCATGGAAAGACTAGAAAACTAACAAGTGTTTTAGTTTTATCTGATCCTAAAGATTATAAAGGGGGAGAGTTTGAAGTAGATTTTAGAAACCAGGATCCGGATAAGAAAGCAAATACTAAAATTGTAAAAGAAATTAGACCCAAAGGATCTTTAGTTGTTTTCCCCTCTGATTTATGGCATAGAGTTAGGCCTGTTAAAAAGGGAATCCGATATAGTTTAGTTATATGGAATTTAGGATGGCCGTTTAAATAATGAAAGTAGTAGATAACTTTTTAGAGAAAGAAGATTTTTTAAAGATACAACAAACAATGTTATCAAAAGATTTTCCATGGTTTTTTCAACATGGGGTAAACGAGCTGGACAGCGATAAAGATATTTATGATTGTCAATTTACTCATATTTTTTTTCTAGAAAATCGCGCTCGGAGTCATTTTTTAGAAATGCTACAGCCTCTTATAAATCAATTAAAAATAAATGCTGTTATAAAAATAAAAGCAAATCTTTTAACCCATACTCCTAAGATAATAAAACATGGTTTTCATATTGATTATTATCATACTACAAAATTAAAGGATAAGATAATAAAACATGGTTTTCATATTGATTACACACCATTAAAGGATGCAAAAACTGCAGTCTTTTATTTAAACACTAATAATGGATACACCTTATTCAAGAACAATAAAAAAGTAATGTCTGTTGAAAACAGAGCAGCAATATTTGATTTAAACACACTACATAGTGGAACTACTTCAAGTGACAGTAAAAGAAGAGTAGTCTTAAACTTTAATTACATATAAGGAGGATTAAATGTTCAAAAAAGATAAATACAAAGTATTAAGAGGAGCAATATCAAAAGAGCTCGCTTCATTTGTCTACTCTTATTTTTTAAAGAAACGACAGGTAGCTCAATTTTTATTTGATCAAAAATATATCTCGCCCTTTACAGAGTACTGGGGAATATGGAACGATCAACAGATTCCTAATACTTATTCTCATTATGGAGATACAGCAATGGAAACATTGTTAGAAGTTTTAAAAGCAAGGATGGAAAAAGAAACAGGTTATAAATTAAACCCATCTTATGCTTACGCACGTATCTATAAAAAAGGAGACGTACTTCATAGGCATTTTGATAGAGATTCTTGTGAAATTTCTGCTACCATGCACATAGGAGATGATGGTACTAAATGGCCTATTTATTTAGATCCAACTGGAAAAAAAGGACAGGCCGGTATTCCAGTAAACATGAAACCTGGTGATATGCTTATGTATCATGGGTGTGAATGTGAACACTGGAGAGAAGCTTTCACAGGCGAAGATTACTGTCAAGTATTTTTACATTGGAACCAAGATTCTAAAAAGAAAATTGTAACTGGTAAAGAAAATAAAGCTAAAGGTGGTAAACACACTAAATTTGATGGACGTCCATTCTTAGGACTTCCAGCCTTTTATAAAGGCTTTACAGAATCTAAAAAATAATATAGAAAATACATTGGTGAGGGGATGATCCACCACAGCTTCCCCTTACTTTAAAACATTTGAATTTCCCTCAGATCTGATATAAACTTTAATATGCTACAAAAAATAGAGTTTTTACCAGGATTCAATAAACAGGTTACTCCCACAGGTGCTGAAGGACAATGGACCGGGGGAGAAAATGTTAGATTTAGATATAATACACCAGAAAAAATAGGTGGATGGTCTCAATTAGGAGATAATGCTCTAACAGGAGTGGCTAGAGCTCAACACCATGTCATTAGTCAAAATTCAATTAATTTTTCTATTGTAGGAACAAATAGAATTTTATATGCATATACAGGAGGAGCTTTTTATGACATCCACCCAATTAAAACTGATTTTGGAGCCTTAACTGATGCCTTAGCTTCTACTAGTGGGTCTGCTATTCTTACTATTACTTTATCTACAACCTCTGGAATGACAGCAGGAGATATTTTATTACTTGAAAGTGTAACTCCTCCAACAGGTTCAGGTTATTCAGCTTCTGATTTTGACGATAAAACTTTTATGATAACCGAAGTCGTAGATGCTACTTCCGTTACTATTACTATGGGATCTAATGCTAGTGCAACGGCTACTGATGGAGACTGTTCTGTTAAATTCTATTATCCTGTGGGTCCTGCTGAACAATTAGGGGCATACGGGTGGGGTATATCTCAATTTGGTGGAACTGTTTCAGGAGCTCAAACTACAACTTTAAATGGAGCTTTAGGAGATAATGCTTATGGAACAGGTGGTTCAGGAACTAGCATTACTTTAACTTCGGTAACTGGCTTTCCAACTTCAGGGACTAATTATATTCAAGTAGGCACAGAAGAAATATCTTACACAGGAGTTTCAGGAAGCAATTTAACAGGAATTACTAGAAATGTACAAGGCACTACACGAGCGGCTCATTCGAGTGGAGCAACCGTTACAAATACTTCAGACTATACCACTTGGGGCAGTGCAGCATCCAACACGGATAAAGTTGCTGATCCTGGTTTATGGGTCATTGACAGTTTTGGTCAAAATGTAATTGCTCTTATTGTTAATGGTCCTTGTTTCGAATGGAATTCAAATTTAACGAATGCTACAGATACAAGAGCAACTATTATAACGGGAGCACCAACAGCATCGAGGCATATGCTGGTATCTACACCTGATCGACACTTAGTATTTTTTGGAACTGAAACTACCATTGGAGATACAAGTACTCAAGATGATATGTATGTCAGATGGTCCAACCGGGAAGATATTAACACTTATGTTCCAACAGCAACCAATACAGCAGGTACGCAAAGACTGGCCGACGGATCACGGATCATGGGAGCTAAACTTGGTAGAAATGCAATTTACGTATGGACGGATACCTCATTATTTACCATGCGTTTTGTGGGTGTTCCTTTTGTATTTGCCTTTGAACAAGTAGGAACTAACTGTGGATTAATAGGAATTAATGCGGCCGTTGAAGTAGATGGCGCAGTGTATTGGATGTCTAATAATGGATTCTTTAAATACGCTGGTAAACTAGAATCAATGAAATGTTTAGTTGAAGATTATGTATTTGATGATCTTAATGAAACTTCCAATCAATTAATTTCGGCGGGTATTAATAATTTGTTTGGAGAAATAATATGGTTCTATTGTACTTCCAATTCTAACAATGTGGATCGAGCCGTTATTTATAATTATTTAGATTCCAGTTCAGAAAGAGTGATATGGACCACTAATGATAGTGCTTTATTTTCCAGAACCAGTTGGATGGATTCTTCTATCTTTAACAAACCTTATGCTACTTCTTATGATCCTGATACTAATACTTCTTATGATGTTGTAGGAAATACCGATGGTATTACTACATATTTTCAACACGAAACCGGAACCGATCAAGTAGTGGGAAGTACGACTACTGCGATTACTTCGAGTATAGAATCGGGTGATTATGATATAACGGTTACTAAAGAAGGGGGAGCAACCTTCCAAGGAGACGGAGAATTCTTAATGAAAATTAGAAGATTTATTCCAGACTTTATATCTCAAACAGGAGATACTCAAATTACACTAAATTTAAGAGACTATCCTAATAGCTCCCAGGCGGGATCTTCATTAGGTCCCTTTACAATTAGCTCAAGTACAACTAAAGTAGATACCCGTGCACGAGCACGTGCCGTTTCTTTAAAGATTGCTAATACCAGTACTGAACAGGACTGGAAACTAGGAACCTTTAGAGTAGACGTACAACCAGACGGAAGAAGATAATGGCTAGAAATTGGATGGGTGACTATGATCCCCAAAATACAACAGGTTGGAAAGAAAAAGGACAAGTTGAAACTTGGAGTCCAGGTGGTAATGGAGCAACAACTACAACTTATAATCCACCACCAAGTAGTGGCGGACCACCACGTGTATTAAATCCACCTCCTACAATTCCAAAAGGAAGAACACATCCTGGGGGAATAACTGGGAGTAATAACTGGAAAAATTGGGTAAAAAATAAAATAGGAAAATATACTGGATACACTCAACATAATATTAATAATCAAAAGCTTAGAGACGCATTAGCCGCAGGACTAATAACTGAGAATCAATATAAAAGAATGGGTGGTTATGATGTTGCACAACAATTTCCTGGAGGACCATTAGATGTACCTGCGGTTGTAGCATCTTCTCTTGGTTATAACTTAGCTAAATCAGGTTTCAATATTAAAGATCCTACTGATATAAATGCTCAATTTGGAAAATATGGACCTGCAGAATCAACAGAACTTAATATAAGAGGAGCAACAGGGTTAAATCCATCTGATTTACAAAGGTATGAATCTATTGTAGGAGGACACCAGGAGGTTGGTGGAATGCTTCCTGGAGGACATCTTCCTGGAATTAAGAAAGAACCAATCAGTGGAAAATTAAATTTTATTGGAGAAAAAATATATGATTGGACACATCCTAATAATCAATTGGCTAATGGAGGTATTGCTAGTCAAGGCGGAAGAGTACCTTTCCAAAACGGAGGACTGGGATCACTTCCTTATCCTGAGTATTATAAATTACCACCATTTTCAGCAGGTAACACCTACACAAATGCATGGACCTTTCCTACCGAAGAAGAAGAACTAACTACTGAATCAAGCGTAGGTCAAGGCGGTCTACCAGCATCTTATAGAGGTTATCCTAGCTATGAAGCATGGTTGGCGGCCCAACGTGGTGGAGGAGATGCACCTGGACAAAGTCCTTTAGGTTTGACTTATAATCCTAAAGCTGTTGCAAAAACTCCTCCTCTGGGAGTTGATCCTTCAACTGTGAGTATTCAAGAAATTGATGACTATGGAACGTATGAACCAAGAAGAGGTATATTAGGTCTTAAAGACAAGGTAGTAGATTTCTTTAGTGGATTAGGTACCCCAAGAGTCAGAGGAACACTTGGTACAAGAGAAAAGAATAAACCAAGAATACCTCTGCCAGCTGCAATAGCATCATGGTCAAGAAGTCCATTTAATAAGGATTCTCCAAACTATAATCCAATGTTTGAAGATCAATTAAATTATTTAGAAATGCAAGGAGTGCCTGGTGGTTATATTGGTAGAGATCAAGGAAGTGGTCTTTTAAAATATGGACCGGAGAGCGTGTTAGCAGGTCAAAATGTCTTTTCTTTATTTGGATCAAATAATTATGAGAACCAATTAGCAAAAAAAAGAGCGTGGTTTGAAAATAGGCTTAATAAAGGTAAAAAAATTAGCTGGAATAATTATATGAAAACTTTAAAGGAACAAAAGACTTTGCAGTATAAACAAAAAGACGACAAGAGTACAACTATAGCTAAAATAATATCTCCCAAACATCATCAAGATGTAAGTGGAGGAGGTGTAGGTGGTAAAGGTGGACAAGGTGATTATACAACGCCTAGTATTCATCGAGCCCCTAAAAGTCATACAGCACCTTCAAAAACAGGACACATGGGGCCTGGAGGAAAACATTATGCTCAAGGAGGCTTAGCAGGTTTATGGCCAAGATAGTACAACTTATAACCAGAGCGAGTAAAGAATATGATCCAGACATAGCTCATTCTTTAACAAGAGATATTGATGCTATTATAGAAAAATTAAATTCTACCTTTCAAGAAGAATTAAAACAGGAGATAGAAGCTAAAAGTTTCTTTTTAGAATAATGGCAGTAACCAATCAATATAAATTTTATGGAGTGACTATTTCTAATACTGATTTAACTACTCTTTTAACAGCAGGGGGTGCAGAAACGTATGTATTAAGATCTTTTAGAGTGACTAATAATTCAGGATCCAATACTCCAACTATTACTATTACTAATAATGGTTTCAATATAGAAAGTACTAAAACTTTAGCAGTCAATACGAGCTATGAGATTTTTAGTGTACCGGTGATATTAGAAAATAGTACTATTTTAAAGGCTCAATTAGCAGGAACGGTATCAGATGGAGTTAGTATTGGAATCAGCTATCTTAACATTAAAAAGGACGTAGTCAGTTAATGGATAAAGTTAAAATAAATGGCAACGAAATACCTGTAGTTTATGCTAAAACGCAGACGGTGATTAAGCATAAAAAAACAGGAGAACAATATAAGAATGAGGAGGAATGGAAAGCTAAAGGAATTAGCGTTGAAGACATTCAAAGAGATGTCGTTGTAGAGGTTCCAAAGCTTGATTTATTTGCAAAAACAAAGTAGATTAAACATTCAGGCAAAATTATGGCAATAACAGATATCATATCAGAAGAGGAAATAAGCACTCCAAACATGGAGGTCGCTAGTGTAAATCCTGACGATTTCATGACTGAAGATGAGATGGATCCAATGCAAGATCCAGAACTTCAACAGTTATTAGACAGTATGCCTGGAGAGCAGGCTGAAGTTTTAATGCAACTTATTAAAGAATTTAAAGCAATGGTTGCTCAAGGATTTCAAGGTGAATTTGAAGACTTTGTAAAAATGAAAATGGCTTCTGCTCAAGGAGGTCCTGAAGAGGATTTCATGACAGAAGAAGAAATGATTATACCTGATGAAGAGCTTCAATCTATGGTTCCAATGGGCGAGCAAGCTGCTCAAGGCGGAAGAATTGGAAGACAGACTGGTGGTATTATGGATGTTGAATTAGTCCCTGCTATTAAATGGTTAAAAGATAGAAACTTACCTATCACTCCTGAAAATATTCGAAAAGCTATGTTGGAAATGTCAAGAGAGGTTATTCCTCAAGCATTAATTGGACAAAACATATCAGAAACAGTAACTCCGGATGTAGCTCAACTGAGTATTGGAGATGAGGAAGTCGTTCCTCAAGCAAAACCTGAAGATGATGTTTTTAGTGATCAAGAAATGATAGATATGAAACAAGATTATATAGATCAAGGTGGAACTCTTGATAAAGCTTCATGGGGCATAGAGGATGATGTTGAAGATGTTGGAATAATGCAAACCACGGATCCTATTTTTTATTCTGATGATAAAATTACATATACTGATGATGATAAAAAAGAGTGGTTTGATCAAATAAATAGACTTAAAACATATCGAAAAGGATTAGCACCGGATAGTTATCTTCGTTTAAAAGATGATAAGATGAAAGAAGGTATTAATAAAGGATTTATATCAGAAGAAGATTATTTAAATAAATGGCAAATGCCTTTCTTTGGTCAAGGAGGAGAAAATGTAACGAAGAGAATAGATGATTATCGAAACTGGGCTTTTGGAGATGACAATTATGCTCAAGGCGGAAGAGCAGGTTATCAGTATGGAAATCAAGTGACAGCGGATGCACCAGGTATAATGTCTCAAGTTTCCCCATCACAAACAGAGCAAATTCAACAAAGTCAAGCGTATGAAGAAGCCATGCAAAAAATTATGAATAAATTTTATGAAAAATTTCCTGGAATAGATGGTTCTGGAATGAGAATAGAGGATATGGTTGCAGAACTTCAAGCAGAAGGAGTTGGAGAACACGCACCAGATATTTTAAGTTTCGCTGCAGGATTAGATATGATCACACCTGAAAGTGTTATTAGAAGTACACGAGCTATGGATAGACATGGAAGGTTTGATTATCCTGAAGAACATCAATTTGATCATCCAGTAGATGAGATGCGTGGCAGACCTGGCTACGGTTTAGGAAGTTTAGTTAAGAGTGTTTTTAAAGGTGGTAAAAAACTTGTTAAAGGTTTAACAAAAAGTATTAAGAAATTCGCTAAAAGTGATTTAGGTAAGATGGCTTTAATGTATATGGCAACAGCTGGTATGGCAAATATCGGAGCAGGTGGATGGGCAGGTGCACAACCCTGGTCAAAAGGTGCATGGTTAAAACCTTCTAATGTTCTTGGTTTAGGAAAAACAGGATGGGGTAATATAGGAAAAAGTTTTACTAATTTAGGCTTTGGAGATCCAGTAAAAGCAGCATCAGATAAATTAATTTCTGGTAATCAATATTCACCAATAGCAAATATGGGCTATAATAAAAATTTAAGTACATTAGCTAAAGGAAAAGAAATTGCGGACAAAGGTGGATTGTTCTCAAAAGCTCTAGGATCATTTAAAGATAATCCTATGCCATGGATACTAGGGACTTCTGGACTAGCAGGTTTATACACTAAAAAGAATCCAGGAGACACGGATTTAGATTCGGTAATGGCAAACTACAAAGGTGAAGTAGCTGATTGGGATAAAATGATTGCTGATATTAGAGCGGGTCAAGGAGTGACTCCTTTTGCAACTGACAATGTACTTTTCCCTTATCCTAATTATTATCAATTAGCAGGTGGTGGAAGAGTAGGAGCTCAAGAAGGTGGGCTCATGGATCTAGGAGGATTAGAAAAAGATTATAGAAACGAAGGTGGCTTTGTTCCCATAGGTGGAAAAGAAAAAGCTGATGATGTTCCAGCAAGATTAAGTAGAAATGAATTTGTATTCACAGCCGATGCAGTGAGAAACGCAGGAGGTGGAGACGTGGATAAAGGAGCAGAAGTTATGGAAAATGTAATGACAAATTTAGAACAAGGTGGTAGTATCTCTGAAGAATCTCAAGGATTAGAAGGAGCAAGAGATATGTTTGAAGTATCAGAACGATTAAGTGAGGTAGTATAATGGCCGTACAAGAAACAAGACAATTACCAGCACCATTTATAGAATCTTTAGGTAAAGATTATGCCAAAGGTTTAACAGATTTAACAAAAACACCTTTACAAACAGCACAATTTGCACCTAAAATTGCACCTCAACATCAATTACAACAAGATGCGGTCACTTTAGCACAGCAAGGTTTAGGTGGATATGAGCCTTATATAACGGGCCAAGGAGCTTACTCAGGTTTACCAACCGATATGATGGGTGCGCAAGATTATGGCGCAGCTGCGGCAGCGTTGACTGGAACCGGAGCAGGCCCGGCTACTCAAGCAGGATCAATTGCTTCCTATATGTCTCCTTATCAACAATCAGTTATTGATGCGACATTAGATGAGTATGATATACAGGCACAAAAAGGACAACAAGGAATTATGGATGCTGCATCAAGAATCGGCGCATTGGGTGCAGGCAGAACAGGCGTACAACTAGGTGAATATCAGGCAGCAAGCGATAGAAACCGGGCAGCAATCCAAGCAGGCTTGCTTCAACAAGGCTATACTCAGGGTCAAGCAGCAAGACAACAAGATTATACTAACCAATTAGGAATGGGTCAGTATCAATCGGGCCTTGGATCATTGACTCCGCAACTTGTTGCAGGTCAAATAGGAACTATGGGTCAAGTAGGAGCCACTCAACAAGCTCAAACTCAAGCTCAATATGATGCGATGAGAGAAGCAAATAGAATGGCTGCATATGAACCTTATGAGAGAATGGGTTATTATGGTACAGGCGTAACCGGTATTATGGGTGGATACCCAGGTCAATACCAATGGTCTTCAGTACCTAACCCAACTCCATTGCAAACTGCATTAGGCGTAGGTGCTACTATGGGTGGTATCTGGGGTAATGTAATGGGACCTGAAAGAGGAATGAGATTTAATCAACAATGAGCAGAATATTAAAAAGACCAATGTTTAAAATGGGCGGATCAACCGACGCGGGAATTACTTCGGGGTTGAGTCGTAAAGGATATTATGATGGTAAAAGAGTTACCGGTGCAGATATATTACAAGAGTATGGTCCAGCTCCAAGAGGATATAATGTATATGATTTTCTAACTGAATGGGGATTGAACATGGCTTCTTCTCCACCAATGGGAAATGTTCTTCAAACAGCAGCAGGCACGGCGCGAGAACCTTATAGTAAAATGGTTGAAGGAAAAAGTCAATCAGAACTTACTGATTATATGCTGAAAGCTAAAGCAATAGATACCGCACGAGAACAAAACTTCAGAGAGAAAATGTTAACGGATGAATATGACTTAAAAAGCAAATTAACTGAAGAAGAATATGGTTTTAAAGAAAATTTAGAAAAAACAAAAAATCTGCATAAAAATCAAAAATCTTTCATGGAATTAGAAAAAGCTAAAAGAATAAATCAAATTATTTCCATTGACTTACCTGCAGCTATAAAAGAATTAAAGGCTGCAACAATAGAGGAAAATAAATTAGCTATTCAGGCAAAAATAGAGGGTCTCAAAACAGAACAAGCTTCGCTTGAAAGAGAAAATAAAATGCTTCAGTCAGTAAGTGATGATGAATTTAGTACTCAAAGAGCTTATGTAGAAGATACTATGGTTCTAGAAATGCTTAAAGATTTAGAAAAAAAATATAAAGCAGGTGAAATTACCGAAAAAGACTGGAGGGCTCATAATAGTCCAGGAGGGAAGGGTAAACTTAAGAAAAAAGTAAATCAACAAGAAGTGTTCAATAGAACTGTTGCTTTTATTCTTGGATTAAATAAGAAAGAAGGGGGCAGAGTGGGCTATCAAGGTGGAGAACTTGTGGAAGATGTTAGTGTTACAGAAACCATGGGTCCTAGAACAAATCAACAAGGACCTCAAGGACCTCAAAGACTAACTTTTGGTGAATTAAGAGCAAGACTCCCTAGAGAAATTAGTGATTCAATAATCCAATTACTGGCAACTAGTGATGAAGCTTTGTTACAATTTGCAAATATTAGAACTCAACAAGACGTTGATCAATTCAATCAAACATATCAAGTAGATTTAATATTACCGCAAGCGGAGGCGTAAATGCCTACCAGTTCTATATTTCTAGATCCTAAAATTAAAGAGGCAATCAGAGTTAATAAAGATGAAGTCTCTGAAATGCTTTTAGATAAACGGGAAAAACTCCAAAAGAAAAAACCTACAAAATGGAAATGGTCGAGCTTACTGAATGCATTTAAAGAAATGTATATCATGGCTGATCCTGCAGGAATTGGTCTTAATGTAGGAGCATGGCAAGCTAAAAAACAAAAAGAAAAAGGTATTACACCTACAGTAGATAACAACTGGGCTTTGAGAAGATTCCGAAGACTTAAGGAATTAAGTGAAGAAGAACAAGCAGCTAATGAAAAAGACTATATTGATGTCATTGAAGATTATGAAAAAGGAATTTATAAAGGTGCACAAAATTTAGAGTGGGCAGTAGGAGATCTTGTAACTGCTGGCATTGATCTAGGAGCAGGCTTAATAGGAAAGGAAACTAATCTTAACAGAGATCTTACAGAATCCATTGAAGCAAATCGAATAGCGGACCCTGAAACTCTAGTGGGGGATGCCGTAGAAATATTAGTAGAGTACGGAATTCCTGGAGGAGCCGTCTTTAAAATTGCAAGTAGGCTTAAGAAAATAGAGAAATTAAGAAAAATTAAAAAAGGTATTGATGCTTCAAAATTTAACAAAATTTCAAACTTTGCTCTTAAAGTAGGAGGAAGTGCTGGAACTTTTGGCGCTATTGATTTTATAGCCTCTACTCCAGATAGAGATGTTCCCTTTGTTGAAGAAACAGATTTAGAAGGATTAGAAGGAAAAGAAAGAGCTTTAGCTTCTCTCGGAAATCGTCTTCGTTTTGGAGCAGAAGGAGCTGTATGGGGAGCAGGTTTTAGCTTGTTAGGAAGACCATTAGCACTTGGGTTTAAATATGGAATATTTAAACCAGGAATGTTCACGGCTAGAATAGGATTTCAAGCCCTCGATAAAGCAGTAGTAAGACCAGCTACCTGGTTGGCTGCTAGAACTCCAGGGGCTCGTCATGTAGCCAAAGGAATTTATGAAACAGGAAAATTTACCGCAGGTGAAATATTACCTCGGATATATTTAGGATTAAGACACCCTATTAAATCTTGGGGTGATGTTCCTTTTAAAAAAAAGCTACCAACCTTTGCAGAATGGAGAAACTATTCTCAAACCGATAAAAGTAAGCCTTTAGAACAAATGTTAAAAGGTTTAGATAATAAACTTTCGTGGGTAAGATCAATTGGAACAATGACCGGGGAGCAATATACTTTAACAAAAGAAGCTAAAGCAATAATAAACAGCAAACAACGAACAATGGATAAAACTATTAAATCTTTAGAAGTAAGAGCGACTAATCTAGCTAAAGCTTTTAATAATCAATACAAAACTAATACTACTTCACCTGCAAGTATGGATGCTTACCTAGATAAAGTATTAGCTTATTTAAAAAACCAAGTTAAGTTAAACGCTTTACCCGTAGAGCTGCGAGAAATGTCTAAATTTTTAAAGGATGAACTAATGTCACTTAATAAAGAATTTGGAAAAATGCTTCCTAAAGGCGAGCTTAGAGATGCAGTTATATCGACAGTCAATCCTTATTTAAGGCAGTCTTTTGCAGTTTTTACTAATCCTTATTTTCAACCGACCGAACATTACTTAAACTTAGTTAG
>Ga0080013_1002595_pt1 | contig 20893 bp, 36 predicted proteins | sample ETNvirenome_6_85_FD_69236 | JGI IMG/M metagenome (GOLD analysis project Ga0080013, IMG submission 69236) | Marine viral communities from the Pacific Ocean - ETNP_6_85 (SPADES assembly) (version 2) | ecosystem: Environmental > Aquatic > Marine > Oceanic | place: Pacific Ocean | collected 2013-06-19 | reverse complement strand
TTTTGCGCGTTTAGCGAGTTGGTAAGCCTGAGTAGATTTCCTACCAGCAAAATCTACCGCTTCAGCCGTTCCTGAACTCTGAACTGTTTTGTACGAAATCTGAGCATAATTGGTCAGACGAGTCGGCTCTGAAACTGCCAGCGCCGCCATAGCGTCATTTCCTTCTATCTGCTGGTTAGCGGCGGCTGCGGCTAATGAATCCGTTTGCCACTCAAACAACGTATTGTCAATCGACCCTTTGCCTGCGCCAGAAAGAAATGGCGTTTCCATAGGGCTTATATTATAAATTATATTACTTAGGTCTTCCCTAATGCCGATGGCACTATAGGTTGTCCTAGTATTTGTTGCGATAGCCATAATTGGCCTCCTTTATTATTATAGTTCTACGAAATCTTCAAACAGACTTGCGGCATCTTCGGCCTTTCCTGTCTGCTGTAGACGTTTCATTTGTTTTTTACGTTTAACGCTATCACTACTTGCCTTTTCTGTTTTAGCTTTTCCACGAACTACTTTAGGTTTATTCTTTACCTTCTTAGACCTGACAGTAGTTTGTTTCTTCTGCATATCTTCATATGCTTTAGCCTGCATTAAAGTAAGTATATATCTATGATCGACAAGTTGATTTAACTCATTCTGGGTAAATCCCTTGCTCAAAGCAAATTCGACAACGGCCTTTTGTATAGCCTGCCGTTTATCATCTTCTGCCCATTGCGGGATAATCTTAGCCATCTTTTGGTGTTCTTCGACAGCGTTACGTTGCTGTTGTTCCTGAAATGATTGCATGGCCTCTGCTTGGGCATGTTCATGAGCATTTTTTAGAGCTTGAACCTGATCTTGAGCCTGACGATACTCATGGCTTTTGATTAGATATTCTTCTCTATCCTCATTTTTCAGTCTTTCCCAGTCAACGTTTTTGTATTGTTCAAGATAGGAATGGTTACTTTCAATTGCTTGTGCGACTGCGCTAACGTACTGCTCTCTGGCTTGCTGAGTCTGGGCAATTTCACCTTTGTACTGCTCTACTGTCTGGTCAATTTGCTTTCGATATTCTGCAAGTTGTTGAGTTTTCCTTGTGTAATCCGCTTGTCGGGAGTAGCCTTTGACGAGTTCTTCTTCTGAAACTTCATATTCCTCTCCGTCTACCGTTACAGTATAGAGAGTAGTTTCTTCCGAGTCATCTTCAGCTTCTTCCTCAAGGGATTCTTCAGACTCGTCATCCTCAATAGTTTCGTCTTCGGTTTCTTCAAGCTCTTCTTCAGACTCTTCTTCAACCAATTCCTCAACTTCATCAGATGTTTCCTCTAAAGCGTCTTCAGTTACTTCTTCAGACGGCGATACCTTCTTCTCCTCTTCTGGTTTTTCAATTGAATCCCAGAGGTTAAGAAAAGCATCTTGGGCTTCGGATATACTACCAGATTCTTTGGGTAGCTCACCGGGTAAATGTGGGGCTGCTTGCGTATCCACCATAATAATCTCCTAAACGTGGTATTCCTTGAGTTTCTTCGCCATATCTCCCGTTTCTACAATGGAGGTTATATGAATACGAATCCGATCAAGGAGTCTTAATGATAGCCAGATTTGTTCTCTGGCATCTACTTCGCTGACTCCTGAAGAATTCCAAGAGTTCAGTAAATTTTTCTCTAGCGTTTCAAACGCTTCGTTAAACAACTTATCACTGAGGAGGCGTTTAGCGTGTTCCTCTCTTATTTCACTGCTCATTATAAATATCCGTAGCGTTTGGGGTAAGATGGGTACATCAATCCTAAAGGTATACCTTCTCCGTGAAACTTAGTCAGCGGCGACCTTTCTGGAATATAAACATCTACTCCTCTACCTCTGGCAAGTCCTATAAGATACTCCATATTCGGTCTTTGGTAAGCAAACTCAGATATGTATGATGGATCGCCAGGAACAGGCTCTAAATCAGCCATATCTACTCCCCATATACCTATCTTATCTGCTCCTTCTAGGAGAGCCATACCCATTAAGTAAGATATAGATGAATTAAAGTAATCAAACCCAAGGTTATCTACAACTTTTTCAACTGGATACCTAATTGCGTTAGGTATATCTTCATAGGCTTCCTGCATATATAGGATAGAAAGTGATTTAAGTCTTTCTTCGTAACCATCTCTCCGCTGTGCTTCTGGTTTTCTCAGGAGATCAAGAGGATGTATCTCAAAATATCTGTCAAAGAAAGGCCATCTTCCTTCGTCCCAAGGTAATCCCCAAATCTCACCGTTGAAATTGTCTAGCTCAGATTTGTCATATTGCGCCATACCGCAGATGGCAATGTTCATCCTATAGCTATTGGTCGCTTCTGTTCGGCTTCTAGTTGTAATTCAGCGCTTTTCAGTTGTGCCTCAACCGCTGCTTCAGCCGCATCCTGTTGGAGTCTTTGCTGTTTCAACTGTAAGTCAGCCGCTTTAATTTGTAACTCTTGCTGCTTGATCTGCATCTCCATCTGCTTTTCTTGTTCTGCTGGATCAGGTTGTGGAGGAGTCATCTCTGGGTTGGTCAGGAAGTCATCGACATTCTGGAATCCCATATTCTTTACAAGAGCCGCACCCATGTTATACATATTCTTTTCATTAACTATGCTAAGACCGCCGCGCATTGCGTCACCGGCAAACTGTAGCATAGTGGTAAGATGCATTAACTGTTGATCTCTATTACCGTTACCAATGCCTACGGCAACAGTGCAGTCCATTTTGTCACGCCACATATCAGGACGGACAGGAACCCACTTGTTGCGTAGTTTAACTACACGCTCTTTATCTTGGTTCTTTAAGACAAGTTCGTATATACAGCGCATTAAATCTCTAACGCCAGTCTCAGCAAAGCAACGCGCTATTAACTCGACTCTTGATTGAGCCGCTGTCATTGTAGCGTTTACTGCTGTAGCGGTGGTGTGAGAGGTTAATGCATTATCATTCAAGCCTTGGCTATATTTATTTACTCCGCTACGCGACTCTCTTTGCTCGTCAAGGTAGCCTAACATCTGGAATGAAGATGCCTCTAGCTGTGGAGTTGCCAGTGGCATAATAGCGTTGGGAGATTTAACTCTTACTACACCGCCTGGGCGCTGTGATAGAAGGTCATCCAGATTCGCTTGACCCTCAAGGACTGCGTACCTACCAAAGTTCTGGTTGTACATATTATCCATGAGGTTCCGCATCAGAGTGCTTTTAATTAATTGCAGGTCCATGATAAGGTCTGCAATAGAGAGTCCAAAGAATTTATGAGGAATCTTTACTGGAGTAATACTTACAAAAGGAATACGATCAATAGGTTCGTTGGCTAAAACTTTATTACCTACAGAGCATACCTTTCTTAACTCAGCGATACCATCTCCATCGTAGTCTGTTCTCAAGAAAGACTCATGCAGCCAATATGTTCTTAGAGCGTCCTCTTCTTCCGGGCCTCCCCATCCGTTAAAATAATCAGCAGATTTATCAAACTGATAACGGCTAAGACGCTCCGCAGAAAAAGCGTCCATATCATCCCCACCTCCCAGGTCTTCTGGTTCCAGGGTTTCATCAGGATACATAAGGCGTAACTCTGATAGAGTTTTCATTACACGGTGGCAGGTAAATCTAGCGTCTTGAATATCTTTAGCCTCGCGGCTTATAAGGAATTCATCAGGAGTAACGTTTTCAATCTTGACTCTACCAGTATAGGTTTTGCGCTTTATTACGATATCGTGTTTCGCGCCGTAATCATCCATATACGGAGTATGCTCAATAACATCTACATCAGGCTGCATAACAAGAAGATCAAACTCCTGCTCATCTAAGTTGTTATACTCTTCTCTATTCCAGTCTTCGTACTCATCCCACCATACTTTTACGATACCGTTCTTTTGTAGGAGTGCATCAGTAAACCATGAATAAAGAATCTCCCATCCATTGTTATCTTTGGTAAATATATGGTTGACGTAATCTGTGGCCTGATTCGCAGTCTCTACATCTTCTGGTCCATGCGGCTCAAATGTAACCATCTCATCGCCAGATGCGAACACCCGCATGAGTGATGGCTTTATCCACTCGACAGTATCCATGACAGATGAATCAACGTATTGACTCCTGCCTTCAACTTCGTTACCAAACGGAAGTCCATAGTAATAATCCATAGCAGATTCCCGCTGCTTGGATATTGTATCATTATATCCTAAAGCATCAGAGATTTCTCCCTGAACTCTGGATAATAGTTCTTCGTCTGTTATACTAGATGATGCCATAATGTTTATATTCTATTTCGTTAGTCCATGTTGGATCGCTACCGGATACAGCAAACCTTCTTGATAATACCGCATACCTTGTTGCGCTCATTAAATCGTCTTTAAATGCTACAACTTTACCGCCTTTCCGGTGATACATTCTAAACTCCTCAAACCAATCGGCCAGAGTATTGAATACATGGAACCTTCCCTGCTCCATGTACTGTATCATATCCATTAAACCTTCCTCTATGGAGTTACCACCTTTATTTTGACCTAATGCTGGTGGATTAGAGAAATGTTCTAAGAGCATATTGCACCCTAGATTCCTATACTGGTCTGCTAAACCCGGATTTCCCATACTATCCCTGCGATTTCCGTCATGTGGGTAGGCTATCGGCACAGAATCAGGTCTTGTTCTGATTGACGCTGCATGAACAGAAGGAGATGCTTTTGATTGCCGATAACAGTCATACACATAGATTTCATCGTTATCTTTATCCCAGGCCGTCCACACTACAGCAGTAGGATGATCCCACCCAAAGTCAATACCGGCTATACGGCACCAATGATCCTTAATATGGACAGGATCAATCATCACTTTGTCTTCTTGTATTGGGAAAACAAGGCCAGAACCGATACTAGGCCTGCCATATCGCCTCATTTCTCTCTCATGTGGGGAATAACTAGAGAGAATCTGAGTCATTACATCTTCATTTAGGTGGCCTTTAGAGCCACTCATTGATGATATCTTCTCAGATGCGTCATCCCAAGTAGCATTTGTGAGAGATTGCCCATGCTGGAGGTTGTTCATAAAGCTGGCAACAGTCTCGGTCATGCCCGATTCTGGGGTGAAGGTCATGTAAACCATGCCTTGTCTATCCAGAGTACGGGTAACAGCCTGTGAATACAGTTCTCTGCTTGGCTCTTCATCAAGCCATATACAGTCTACACTACGTCCCTGCCACTTTTCCACACCCATTTCATAGGCTTTAAAGAATAAAGAAGAGTTCCCGCCCGAAACGTGTTGTATAAGCGCAACACTTTTAGCGTTCGGTACACCCGGTTTCCGTTCCGTTTTTATTATTTTACTTTTAGGTATGGCACCGGAACCAAATGCTTCAGGATCATCTGGGGAACCCAATAACTCATACTGCACGATATCTCTAGTAGTCTCATTCGATACACCACCGGCCCATGCGGTAATAGGTTGTCTGTACCTTCTGCCCTCCCACCATTCAGGATACAAGCCTGTTAGGTGGTAACTCATCTCTGCCGCGCCTGAGTAGGACTTGCCTATTCTGTTAGCGGCCATCAGGAGCCTCTGGTTGGCCTCTGAGCCGGTTTTATGAAACTTCTGCTGGTAAGGGTAAGGGTCGTACTGATCTATCCTGTTGAACCTCTCACGCTGTCTTAGAGTGCGTACTAGCTCTAAGGCTCTAGTGTTTGTATCCAAGAGCGGCTAACTCCTTTTTAATATCCTCGTTGCTCATTTGATCCATAGTAGTGGTTTCAATCTTATCTATAGGTTTAAGGCCAGCGCGATCAAGTATATCTTTAATCGCCCCAAGTCTAACCGACTCAGACTCAGCACTCTCGGCAAGGTCTGTAAGCCATTTAATACTTGAAGGTATTTTATCAGCAAGAATCTTCTGGGTTTCCTTCTGTATCTCGCTTTGCAGTTGAGACTTTAGCTGAGAGCCTTTTACTTTAGCAGTCTTTTCAGAATAGCCAGCAACCACCGCAGCCTTAGTTGCGTTGCCTGTTAGAACGTATGTCTCTATAAACTTGTCTTGTTTTTCTGTCATCGTGCAAAGAAGTCTACGCCTTCAAATCCTCTTGGGTCTGATGGTACTGGGCTGATCGCTCTTGCTAACACCTTCGCTCTTTCGCTTGCTAGGCTTGGGGTGTTCAGAGGCTCCCACTGGAAATTCCGTAATGTCTCCGCTGGGGTTGATGGTTGATATACCTCATGTGACGGCGCTGTTAAAGTTGGTGTCGGAGGAGGTACTGCGGTTGCCAGAACTCTAGCCATGTTTAGTTGCTGCTTTGGAGAAGGAGGGCTTGGAGTCGGAGAACTTGCAGGTGCGGGAGCGCTTGGAGGTGCGGCAATTGTTGCTGCCAAAGCATCCTGAATAGACTGTCTAGCATCATACTCACTCTTTACGTCTTCAAAGGATATATTAGATATAACATTTTCCCATGGGTATTCGTCAGTACTTGCCATTGCCCGAGTTAAATCTAACACATCATCATCCATATAGGATGTGTCGAAACCATTTAATGACTCGCTCCACAGCTCAGGAATAGATGATATATCGGAGTCCACTGGCGGTGTGTTGTAACTTCCTGTAGACACTGGCTCGACAACCTCCTCCATACCCATAAAATCAGATGCTTTTCCCAGAGCGTTTATAACTTTCGGGCCGTGGACCGCCGCAGTGACGATGGGTGCTAATGCTGGCGGCATAACGGCACCGACTAGCACATGACCCAAAATGCTTTCGACAATATCCTGGTTCGTTTTTTTACCTAATCCAGGTATAGACCACTCTTGTTGCAAAAATCCCGCAGTATTATCCAGTGTCTTTTCCAGTGCTGAACGCTTGGGTACACCGCCCTTTGTCGCGTACTGAAACGGTATCGCTGTTTCACTGTTAATGTCGGTTTTAAAATCCAAACCCATCTTAACAGGAGGATTGGTTGTTGAGGCTACTTGGTTATCGTCATCATAGAGCGGATCATATGGCCTCTGATCTAATAAACCCCAAGGGATTTCATTTAAGGCCGCTCTCGGGTTTGCTTTTCTCGCCGCAGGGTTTAATGCTGGGTTAGGGATATTTGTATTAAATTCGGTGTGGAATTGAGGAGGATTCCATTCAAGCATTTGCTCTACAGTAGGCACTATACTGGCGGGAAGTTCTTTTGAACTAACTTTCATGCCTTCTTGAGCAAGCATATTCGCCCAAGCATATCTCTCTTGTTCATCCTCTTCTATAGCGGCTATTGTTGCTGCGTCAAGCCCACTACCAAAAGCTCCCGGTCCTCCGAAGGATGGTCCTCCGTATTTTCCTTGATCTGGCATAGTATTCTCCTAAAATTTTCCCCAATTACGCCAGAGAGCAAAACCTTTATCTGGGTCATCTTTCGTATACTTCTTGTATCCTGTCGGACCCATGTTATATGCTCCTAATAGACTCTTTTCGGTTACAGGCACACCTAGTCTTTTTAGGTATACCTCATTTGATTTCATTAGAGTTCTTGCTGCGAGGTTGGCAAACTCTTTATTATCCATTACTTCCTTGAACTTCTTACCTTTAAGTTTATCAGGGAAGTGTACACCAGTGATTTTAGCGTCTTTCTGTAGCCCTTCCCATGTAGATGGTAGGAATTGCGCTAGTCCGTATGCATCTGCCTTTGAGGTCTTTCCGGGTTTACCAGAGGATTCAGCCATGAAGAGGCGATCAAGATCAATGTTGTCTGCCAGAGTTCCTATTTGAGTCTTAAACTCTAGGTCAGGCTTGAAGTCTAGTAGTCCCATATTAGTGTTTTCTTATTAATGGCTAATGTGCCTCCGCTGTATGGGGAGGATATATATATATGTTTTAATTTCTAATGGGGTGGGGCCTCATCACCTGCATCCAATGTATTCGGAGCCCTGGAGGCTATAAAAGGTAGAGAACGAGGCATTACAGCCGAGTCTCTGCAATGGATGGTTCAGAGTCCGTGTGTGTGTGGGAGGAGGATATACTCACAAGGTTATCTGAGGTTTGTATACTTCCCTATAAGGTGATCAGAGTCTGGGTAATAACTCTTATCATCTCTAATGAATACCGCGATTGGTTACTCTTGCACAGTCTTTGATAGACTAAGGATGTGCGCTATCCTACCGCTTAACTTCCTACTTCGATCAGGAGGAGAAATGGTAATGCTAGTGCTAGGTACTCTAGGTAAGTATATGATTGTATCATACGATCCTCCACTTGTATAGGGATACCGCGATAATTAATACTGAACCATGCTTTCCAGGCCGATATCGCATAAATGGTGTGGAATAGGTAAGGTTGTTGGCTATCAAGGAAAGAATCGGGCTAATGAATTGGCCCCATAGACAGTGCTGAACTGGCCCTATCGGTGGTGGTTGTTTTCTGGTAAGGTTCATACGCTGTACAAACTCAAACAAAGGTAAAAATACCATGCAAACTTTAATCGAAACAATCAAGCAGTTGACGAATGAACGCAAGAATCACGTTGCCTCAAGTGAAGCTGGCGAGTCTGATTTCAATCGATTCCTTCTCAGCCTGGCAGGATCCGCACGTACAAACCTAATTGCCATGTCGCGGGAACAAGTTAACCACGGCATAGCAACTGACCTTCCAGATGAACTGACCATTGACGTTTACAACGACTGGCATGCTAGTTTGCTGGCCGAGGATGCAGTCGGTGAGTTTATGATGGATGCGGGTTTGGGGCAGAATATCATCATCAACGAGGGTATGTTTAGTCAGTGGGCATCGCTTGCGTCGATCACTGGAACCACCGAGTCCGATGTACTCTCCTCAATTGATTACATGATCGGGCAGTATTCACCACTCACCGAGGGCGCACGTGCAGTTATCGCCAAGATCGGCGGAGAAGATGCGCGCCGACAGTTGGGAAAAGCGGTTACAGATGCCACCAACAACGCCATTCTGATCGGTGCACGTGACGAGATCGCCACATTTGTCATGGATGCGGTCAATTCCATAGAACTGGAAGAATGTGATCTGGACACCTCACGGCCTCAGATCGTGAAAGCACTGCTCAAAGCGCAGAGTGCCCACAATCGCTATTGCCTAGCACGCGCCACACAATCGGACGATAAATTTACCACCGCTGTATTGTTGACCTCAATAGATCAGGTCACGACAATGTTTGATACGCATGGCGTAACCGCTTGATTCTCCCACCTGAGCACGTGGTTAAACTGCTCATCAGTATATGCTAATAAGCTGGAAAAAATTTTCTCGCTCCGCTCGTAACAGCAGGATGCCAGGCTCCGCCTGGCAATAAAGAATGAGAAGTTATTGAGGCATAAATGGTTAATTTGTCTTTAACTTTAAGTGATTGAAATTAAAGAGAAGTTAATCATTAACAGGTTAATCAAACAGGAGTGTAATGATGGCTCGTAAAAGAGAGGACATGGTTAGTGATCTAGTTGACTCTTACACAACGAGAGAGTTAAAGGCTTTAGTAAAAATGCTGGGCGCGTCAGACCCTTGGGATATGTATCCTATTGATCTCGTTGCGTCTGCTATTAAGGCTGAACTCTTTGATCCTGCGGCACGAACACAGATGCATGAACCAAAAGGAGAAGACTGATGAAAGGTAAGTCTTTCAAGTCTGATTATGCCTCTTTAAATAAGCAGCAGGTAGAAGAAATATTTATTGAGTTGCGCGAAGGCACTACTTATAGAGAGATAGCTAAGATGTTTAGCGTATCTCTCAAAACAATACAGAATATTAATACGGGTAAGTATTTACGCATACCTGGAATGAGGTATCCAATAGTAGACAGGCGCAGAAAGATTAACAAGGAGCCTGATGAAACCAGTTTCTTCTGGGATTCATATGTACCGCCACCGGAATTACTGTGGCCTAAATAAGGAGAAGAAAATGAACCGTGTTAAAGATATGTTTAATTACATTGAGAATAGATTGTCTCTTAAAGAAAAGGATTCACTTGCTCATATGCTGAGTGCACACGTTCAGGATGAAATGGAACAGTGGAAAGAGTATGAACACCAAGAGCAAGAGAGACAGTACGAAGATTATTTACATTACGGAGGTGCTAACTAATGTGGCCTACAGTAGATATCGTTAATGGAAAGATGAGAGTGACCTTGAATGATGAGCCTGCGCTAGATGATATCCGCCCTGAACCTGATGATACTATTCACATTGGTGATATGGTTCATGTTGAGTTTAGGGAAGGTGAATACAAATGGTTAGCCGTGCAAGAGATTGAGTATGATGATGTTCTGAAAGAGCAGGTATTCTATTGTGTTGGTAAACATGGTACAGAATACGAGGTTTATCTTTGGGAAATGGACGAGGTTGATCGTTCATTGCGTTCTAAATTAGGAGAACACTGATGATTGTAACTAGGAAGTCACTGATTACTGGTAATGTCAGCACTATGAGCCTAGATATAACCCAGGGCCAGATTGATATGTACTATGAGGGAGCCTTAGTGCAAGATGCTTTCCCTGATCTGACTCCGATAGAGAGAGAGTTTCTTTTGTCCGGTATAACCCAGGAAGAATGGGAGGAAACCTTTAATGATATCGCCCAAGGGCATGAATGAATTGTCTTTGTTTTCTGGTGCAGGCGGTGGCCTGCTTGGTACTAAACTATTAGGATGGAGGCACGTTGGTTATGTCGAGTACGAAAAGTATTGTCAGCAAGTCATCGCCCAAAGAATCAAAGACGGAATCCTTAGTGAGGCACCCATCTTTGGAGATGTGCGTGAGTTCGTCCAGTCCGGTGCAGCTAAAAAATATAAGGGCTTTGTCGATGTGGTTACAGCAGGCTTTCCCTGCCAACCATTCAGCGTTGCGGGAAAACGCAAAGGCAAAGAAGACGAAAGGAATATGTGGCCGTCAACCATCCAGATTATTCGGGATGTACAACCTAGATACGCTTTCTTGGAAAACGTCTCAGGTCTGCTTAATTCAGGATACTTCCAAGAAATTCTCGGGTCGTTGGCCCAAGCAGGGTATGATGCAAAATGGATTGTGTTGGGAGCAGACGATGTTGGAGCGCCCCATCGTAGGAAAAGACTCTGGATCAAGGCTACTATGGCCGACACCTCAAACATCCGATTGGAAGAACATGGACACAGCCAAGCAGAAGATGTTATCAAGCGAGGCAAAGAAGTTCCCAACACCAGCAGCGAGAGACTGGAAGGATGGGAATCACCCGGCAGAGAGAGCGAGGAAAACTCCTCCTCTAGCGGTTCATGCTGGTGGTCAACTGAACCCAACGTGGGTCGAGTGGCTAATGGCGTGGCCTCTAGGGTGGACAGACTTAAAGCCATTGGCAATGGACAAGTACCACTTGTGGTTGCTCAAGCATGGGAGATACTGAAATGACAGCACCTCAATATATATTCAGTGAGATACCTAATAACCCTCGCGGAAGGTCTATAGTACGGTTAATGAAACGGTATCTTAATAAAGATAGATACGAAATGCGGGTAAAAGGTCAGTTCCTCCGCGAAGGAGAGAACTGGAGACACTATACCTATGGTCAACCCATCTCTAAATCTAAATGTCTAAGGATTTATATCAAGGAGAAGAAAGTATGAGACTTACACCTATAGGCTCTAACATGACAGAGTTATATATCAACGGAGTATCTATACTGTTTAGTTATAGTACGCCAGTGGCCGGGTATGACCGTGATGGTGCTTTCCGTGCTGACACATGGTATAGTTCGACAACAACCAGGCATATCAATAAGTATCTAGGTAAAGGTAATGGTCGTGAGGTCAGTCAAGATTATATAGATAGTCTTGTTTCCTAGACCGTTCATAGGCAACCCTGGTCCTGTGATACCCACCCTTATGCTTGTTATGCTTGGCTACCAGGTTACGTTTACGTTGGCGCTTAAACTTCTGCTCTGACTTATAGTTGGATTCCATCTAAATTTTCCTCTACTTATATACCTTTGTAGACTAACTCGTTGATTTATAAGGCCTATTAATTAACGGTTCTATGTGGTAAAATTAATATAAATAACAATCAATTAAAGGAGAAAGGTAATATAGATGACGGCTAATTTCTTATTGGATAGATTTGTCCGTAAGGGATTGACGCTCTTGAAGAAGGTTCAGTACGACAAGAATAAGTCTGACAGTATACCTATTGAGATATATAAAACACGCTGCCTTGGCTACATTGAGAGAGTTAATGAGCTAAGATACTGTAGTCCTGAAGATATCAAGTATGCTAAACAGAAATTATTTAACGTGTATTTCTATCTTCAGTCAGTGTCAGGACCAGAGAGGCAGAACCCACACAACAATGAAATCTCTATTGAGATAGTAGAACACGCTTTAAATCAAGCAGTTACAGAGTCACACTTAAAGCACAGTGGCGGACTAGGTTACAGTGTTACCAGAGGTCTAACTCTTAGCGAGGAGAAAGGCGAACCGATTAATCATTACTTCCGTAAGGTTAAGAGAAGTCCTGTTATCCAAATTAATGAGGCAATTGATGTGAAATATAAACAGACAATGCAAGGGTGGCGCAATGAAATGGCTAAACAAAAACGAGAGGTATTAGATGCACACAAAGTGTCAAGATTGCAACCACAAAGAGGCAACACAGTTAAGCCCATACCCTTTGTGCGATAGATGTTGGACTTCAAGGTTTGGGGTGAACTACATAGGAGGAGAATATATACCATTCAGACAAGTACATAGAGCCAGGTTAGAAGGTCTTAATCTTTGGAGGAATGATGGTGAATCCACTGAGGATTGGGGTAATAGATGTAAAGATTATTGTAACAAACTAGAACGGAGATTATTTAAATGAAACATGGACATAGCAGAAACGGGCGTACACCTACCTATAATTCATGGCGTAAGATGATGGAGCGATGCTATAATCGCAATCAAATAGGCTATAATAATTTCGGAGGCAAGGGAATTCGTGTCGAAGGAGACTGGCATGACTTCAATATATTTCTTGAGGACATGGGAGAAAGACATGAAAATACTTTCTTGGATCGGATTGATACTGACACTGATTATGGTCCAGATAACTGTCGCTGGAGTACCCGGGCAATACAGGCTCATAACCATGCTAGACGTAGGGCATTAGAGAAGAATAGTAATGTTGATTGGGAAGACGAGTTATTTGGCAGTCTTCATCCTGTCTGTGCATGACAACTTGGAAACACTGTGAGCGCACCATCGCTAAGTTATTGGGTGGTGTGCGAACAGGCTGCAACGGAGAGTCAAGGCGTGATGTTGAGCATCCTAGATGGAGCATCGAAGTTAAACATAGGAAGAAGTTACCTGATTGGATACACGATGCAATGGCCCAGGCAGTTATAGAGGCAGAGCATAGAACACCCTTGGTTGTTCTGCATGAGAAACAAATGAAGTATGAAGACAGTTATATTGTAATTAAAATCAAAGACTTTAAGGAGATAGTGAATGAAAGAACTAACGATGATGACACCGGAATGGTTTGATAATTTTTTCGGGAACCCGCATGAAAGACGGTCACTAACGGATCAGTTAATGAGTCCTGTTAAGGATTACCGAGCAAGTAATGAAGTATATGTAAGCGGTAAAGGATCAAAGGACGATCCAATCGTAACGATTAAAACAGAGTATGTTCCTGAGAAGACCACCTTCCATTCTTGGAAGGAAGATGATGGGTCTTTTCACCGTGTCCCAGTGGAGGGAAAAGATGACAACAAAGAGTGAGTTACTGCGTGAGTTGTTTGTAGAGAACGGGCTATCTAAAGAAGACGTACACGAATTAAACTTTAGTGGTGGCAAGAAGGTAGTTATTATTAAGCGGGAGGGTATTGAGAAGATACAATTCCATAATAATATAGAGGTTAATTACTATGTGGAATCTATAGTACCGCCTGACTTCATAGTGATAAAGGCTGTTGCTAAGAAAGATGACGTAGTAATGGAGTCGTATGGTGAGGCATCATCTAGCAATAATAAGCAGGCTTATCCGGTAGCAATGGCAGAGAAACGTGCATTGTCCAGGGTGGTGCTAAAGATTGCAGGGTTTTACAAGTATGGTGTCATGGGTGAAGACGAGGCAGATGAATTTAAGGAGAAAGCAGCATGAAAATTAGAGAGAAAAACAAGACAGAGAAGTTAGACGATAGCAACAGATTGTCGGAGGCTGAGAAAGCATTTCAATCCAGCGCCATTGAGTTTACTAATGAGTTTATAGACTCTGAAGGTAACGTGCTGTATGCTACATGGCAATCGGCTGTTGATAAGAAGTGGGAAATAGAACGTATTAAAGAGATTGCTGCCATGCCCAAGGTTGGAGATGAATGGGATTACAGTAATGGAGTTACAGGAGCATACCGATACCGTAATGTTTAAGACTGAATTAGGAGAAACAATCTTCAAGCAAAAGTATGCCTCTAATCCCTATGAAACGTGGGAGGATAAGGCTCACTCAGTAGTTAATTCTGTATGCGGTGACTTCAATGGAATGAAGAATCCGCTTATGGATAAGGCAGAACGTGACGAGCTTATACAGTATATAACAGAGTTTAAATTTATGCCAGGAGGTAGATACCTTTGGTACGCAGGTAGAGAGGCACGATTCTATAATAACTGTTATCTATTGAGGCTTGAAGAAGATACTAGAGAGGAGTGGGCAGGCGTTACGGAACGTGCAATGACTTGCTTGATGACTGGTGGTGGCATTGGGGTAGATATTTCTAGGGCTAGACCGTCTGGTAGGCAGTTGAAAAGAACTGGAGGCGTTGCATCTGGCCCTATTCCTTTGCTCTACACACTGAATGAGGTAGGTAGGAACGTAATGCAGGGTGGTAGTCGTAGGTCTGCGCTTTATGGGAGCATGAACTGGCAGCATGAAGATGCCTGGACTCTACTCCACGCTAAGAACTGGCATGACATAAAGGTGGGTGGTACTACACTGGCAGAGCTAAAGAAGGAAAACTTTAACTGGCCTGCTCCATTGGATATGATGAACGTGTCTCTGAACTACGATGATGCGTGGCTTAAAGACCCTATAAATAAAATCTATTTAGAGAATGTTAAGCAAGCCATGATGACAGGTGAGCCAGGATTCTCTTTCAATTTTGGAGCGCATCAAAATGAAACACTTAGAAATGCTTGCACAGAAATTACGAGCGAAGATGATAGTGATGTATGTAACCTGGGCTCTGTTAATCTGGCGAATATATTTTCGATTGAGGAATTTAAAAAGGTCGTATCTCTCGGCTCAAAATTCTTAGTATGTGGGTTAATGAGAGCGCACTTACCTTACGACAAGGTATATAAAGTAAGGCAGGAGAATAGTCGTATTGGATTAGGGCTTATGGGTATGCACGAATGGTTACTAAAACGTGGCTATAAGTACGAGATGGTAGACGAGCTTAAACAATGGATGAAAATATATGAATCAGAAAGTAAGAAATCGGCAGATGATCATTGTCATAGATTTTGTCTCAACTATCCAAAGGGATATAGAGCAATTGCGCCAACAGGAACCATCAGCATACTTGCCGGCACCACCTCTGGAGTGGAACCTATCTACGCCGTATCATATCGCAGACGGTATCTTTCTGATGGAACCAAGTGGAGATATCAGTTTGTCGTTGACGGCACGGCACAGACATTAATAAATGAAGGGATAAAGCCTGAAGATATTGAGTCGGCTGTTGACCTAGCCCGTGACCCAGAGCGTAGAATCAAATTACAATATGAACTACAGAAGTATGTAGATCATGGTATAAGTTCCACGTTGAACCTTCCTGCTTGGGGTAGCGAGTATAATAACGAGGATAAAGTTGCTGAGTTTGCACAGTTGCTAAAGAAGTATGCGCCTGGTCTGAGAGGATTAACTGTTTATCCTGATGCCTCAAGAGGAGGACAGCCGATAACATCAGTGCCTTACGAAGAGGCTCATGCTAAACGTGGTGTTATCTATGAAGATAATAGTGAGGAGCAATGCCTCTCAGGAGTATGCGGAATATGATTGAGAAGGATATTCGATGGAAGGTAAAGAAGTATACCGATTGGGTAGCCACGTTACCATGTGCCAACTGTGATACAGAGGACGGTACTGTGGTGGCTCACCACCTAAAGACAAAGGAGTTGCCTCATAATATTAGAGGAGGAGGCATGGCTGTAAAGATAGATGATTGGTTGACAATGCCGTTATGTTACAAGTGCCACGCAGAAGTACATGAAGGAGAGCATGATACAGATCAGATCGTGTATATCTTTCAGACTTTGAAAGAGGCATTTAGAAATAGGAGGTTTACATTCAAATGATTACCGATGACGAAAGAGCGGAGGCTGCTCACAATGCTTTATCAGATAGTGATGAAGAGTATGGTACAATATCAGCTTATGTTAAGATGGCTCCGCATACTACTAAACTTATAAAGGCAAAGGCTTTCTTAAAAACATCAGGTACAGTAGCAGAGAGAGATGCAATGGCTTATGCCTCTGAAGATTATAAGAATTTTATTAAGAACTTAAATGATTCTATGGTAGAGTATGAGATTCTAAATGCCAGAAGAGAATCTTGGCAGAGAGAGGTAGATATCTGGCGAACCGTAAGCGCAAATAGGAGAAAGTAATGAGTAAATGGGAACAGAAAGATATGTCAGGCAACTGTCACAAGCAGGACTTGTCAACAAAGACAGCGGAAGAGCGTGAATGGATGGCTCCCTGGTCTGGCCAGGGTATGATAGGCGGTCAGATGTATTGGATTAATATGTATGACAACGTGTCACAGGCAGGTAACGACTACCGTAGAATGACGTTCAAACCTATGGAACCAGCAACCTCTTACAATAAGCCAGCGTCAACAACCGATTCTAAGGCGTTTAAATCGGATGATGATATCCCTTGGTAGGGTGGTATAGGGTCGCTAGAGAACGTGCCGTGACGGGCCTTACAGAGCCTCTGAGGACTATATATGTACATTACATACAAGGATGGGAAGGAATATAACCTTGACTATGATGATTCTGCTCATTCATACAAGGTGGATGGGGTTAAGATACCATCAGTTACCAGGATTGTGGATGCCTGTTTTCCTAAGAACCTGACTGAATGGGCACTTAGTGTAGGAGAGGAGGAGTACCATCGTATCATTGATGAGGCTCTGGAGATAGGCAATGATACCCATCAGTGGATAGAGAAAGTTATAGACGAAAAGGGTGCGATATCTTCATGGGAAGTTGACACTCCCAGCAAGAGAGCATTTGTAAAGTGGGAGATTCCAACCCAACCAAAATGGATGCACTCTGAGCGGAAGATATACTGTGACAAGTATAAGTATGCTGGAACTGTGGATGCAGTGGCAAAGATTAATGGTCGTGTTTGTGTAATAGATTTCAAAACGTCCAAGAAAATCTACAAGCCATACCATCTACAGGTAACAGCGTATGCCCAGGCTATCAAGAGGATGGATGGGTTGAAACGGTGGCCTTTGGGGATGATACTAAGGCTTGATAAGGAGACAGGACAGTATCAGCAGAAAGTATTTGAACCAAAGGATCACTTCAAAACATTTGTAAAATGTATGGAATTGAGGCAGTGGAGTTCGTTAAGAATTAAGGAGACTAAAATTGTATGATGACCAAGAGGATGTATTAAGTTTAGTTCTTACTCATACTCAAGCATTAGTCTGGATAATAAACATAGCAAAGAACCACGATCTAGTAAATCCAGAGATGATCATTGATGTGATAGCTGAGATGAAGAAAGATTCTAAGACTGTATGGGAGGAGCAGTTATGGAAAAAGGTGGGTGACTGCTTCTTTGATAAGATTCCTTCAGCCAGTATATATAAATTCAGTCCAGAAACTAGAGGACCAGACACATGAACCTTTTAATAATTGGTGATCCACACGCTCACCCTGACTATGATAACAATAGGTTTACAGACCTTGGGAAATTTATAGTCAAGACAAGACCGGATATCATCGTGTGTATAGGAGACATGGCTGATATGCCGAGCCTGTCCTCTTATGATAAAGGCACAAAAGGATTTGAAGGAAGGAGGTATAAGAAAGATGTAGAGGCGGTTATTGATGCACAGCAAAGAATGTTTGCTCCCATAAGGAAGGCGCGAAACTATAAACCTAAACTATGCATGACGCTAGGGAACCATGAAGACAGGATTGATAGAGCGGTAAACTCTACTCCTGAATTAGACGGAGCCATAGGTATTGAAGACCTGAAGTATAAGGAGTTCGGTTGGAATGTTGTTCCGTTCAAGAAGAGTTGCGGGATCAAAGGTATAGAGTTCAGTCACTACTTTACATCAGGAGTGGCTGGCCGACCTATAAGTTCTGTGCACATAGGCCATGCTCTAGTATCTAAGTTACATTGCTCCGCTGTGCAAGGACATTCACACTTGTACAATCATTCGGAGCAGACTCGCCCGGACGGTCAAAAGATATTCGGGTTATCGGCAGGCTGCTACTCGCATCCAGAGTACCGTGAAACATGGTGTAAGGATACAGAGTACCAGTGGTGGAGAGGACTGATTATGCTGGAGGGTTTAGATGGGGAAGGATACTACAACAGTATTCGTGCTATTACGCAGCGGAGTATAAGAGGTGGTTAAGTGGCAAAAGCCTAAGAACTCAAAGGAGTTAAAGGCTAAGATAGCATACGGTCAGATTAAACAGGCGGAAAAGATTACGGTATGGAAGAACCTTGCCTATCCTGGGGAGGATGCTCAAACCCTGGAAGAGGAGTGGCACAAGCATAGAGTAAGAATGTTTGCAAAGTATTGCTGGGAAAATAAATACAAGTTTACACCTAGCAATAAACTAACATGGGATGAACTGTTCAGGGAGAAAGAAGGTATCTCACTTATCAATTACATCACTAACTTCGTAAGAAAGAAACTCTAATTTATTGACGCATCCTTTAGGGAAGGCTGTTATTCCGTAAGGTAATTTATCCTTTGAGTTATCAAATTCTTCAGGAGCCACTGTATTACATATCTTTATGGTGCGTCCATCATCCTCTAGGAACCACCCTACTGAGATTATAGTTGGGCAGTTCACTTCTTCTTTAGTTTCCCACCCGCTTGTGGCTATAATATCTCGCCATGTAATCATACATAGTTGCATCAGAAACTCCAGCGAAACCTGCCCATCCATCTGTCTTGACTGTCTATATCAAATGATAGTGAGGCATTTTCTGTTATAGATTGGTTGATTCCTATAAGATATCCATCATCGGATGCTTGAATATAGAGAGGCAGCTTCATCTTTGATACCATAAATATCCCTATGCCTGCCATTGTAACTCCAATTAGAGTTGTCTTGTTCTGTTTTAGCCAGTTGTTCTTGGCTTTTCGTTGACCACAATACTCTACGCTTCTGCCGTTGCCGGTTCCTACCGCACCCTCCGCGCATAGACGATCTCCTAATGCTTTAGCCTGAGCTGAAGTTGATTGTAATGAATACTCGTTGGCTATTACCGGGATACCTAATGTCAACGCCTCCCTCAACATAGCCACAGCCATATCCGCGTCTGCTGTGTAGTCACCAGTAAGGTGATCTCCGAACTGTAGATAGATGTAGTCGGCATCCTTATAGTAATTAGTATTTCTTGAGTGACCGCCTACGCCTGGTGTTAGGTGTACTCCTACAGGTTTATTAGTTACAGACTTTATCTTAGCCACCATTGCATTAACTTCTGCGGGTGAGTAATTCTCATCACATTCAAGACAGGTAACGTAGCCTGATATCAGGTTGTCATTTGTCCTGACATAATGGTCAATGAAGTTAAGCGTGGCGGAGAGAGGCTCATCGGCGTCTCCTTGTCTACCCTCTCCTGTCAACCATACAACCGGCTTTAATCCTGAGTTATTTAGGTCTTGTAGTCGACCCTTATGGTCAGCATATCCGTTGATGGGTGTGCCGTGGTAGCCTCCAGTCTTAGCCCTGGCGTATAGATCGACATGGGTGTCGCCATTATTTAGGAGTATGTTTTTAAAGTGCGTTCTTTCGGAGACAGTATAATCATCCGACAGATACATCAGACTCATGCCGTATCGCCCCGTCCAGTTTCCTTCTGGGCCTCCAGTTAGGAAGCTAGATCTCGCGTCAAATAAATCTGCTGTTGCGGTGGCGCAGATAAATGCTAGCGCAAAAAATAATCTCACGCTTTCTTTTTTCTTTCAAGAGGGCCTGGAAGAATCCAACCAAGGGCCATCGGTAATATAAAAATTAACCCTAAAAACCAGCCGCCAATTTCAATAATTTTATTAACTAGTGTAAAAAAGTTATCAGGAGCTTTGTGTATCACCCGTGTAGTCGGGGTCGTATCCGTCACCTCTATCACCGCATCTGTCACAAAGGCACTGGTCGTGGCTCCCATTACCACTGGTGCAAGCGCACCCCCACTGAGTGCAGATGCCGCAGTAGCACCTATCGCTGTCCCTGTTGCGACTATCGCTGACTTCTTTAGCGTTGAACATCCGGTACAGGTGAGCCAAAGAATAAGGCAAGTAAAAAGAATACCGCGACCACACCGATTATGATTTGAACCTTTCCATCCAAACTTTTCCATTTCTCTACCACTTTCTTCCACATACAGCCTCCGTTGATTATTTAATCAGAGAGAATACAATCTCATTGCCTTCCCAGTTAGTTTTAAGTTCTACTGTGCGTTTTTCGCAAGCGTATCTAGTATTACCTTCCGCACTATCCTTCCAACCATTGCGCTTTAGTGTACGCTTAACCTGCAAGCAACCACTCATTCCCATTCGCTCCCATCCATCATCAGTTTCATGGTGGCCCATAAACTCAATAATCGCACCATTAAGATACAGCACAAGCACCATCATAGTTACATTCATTAGGGCGCTCCGTTGCTTGCTTTGATTTCAGATGTTTTATCTTTCAACACCTCAACAT
>Ga0080013_1002592_pt1 | contig 20915 bp, 16 predicted proteins | sample ETNvirenome_6_85_FD_69236 | JGI IMG/M metagenome (GOLD analysis project Ga0080013, IMG submission 69236) | Marine viral communities from the Pacific Ocean - ETNP_6_85 (SPADES assembly) (version 2) | ecosystem: Environmental > Aquatic > Marine > Oceanic | place: Pacific Ocean | collected 2013-06-19 | reverse complement strand
CAACAACCTACAATGCTAATCCATGGACTGGAGAAGTCAACTGGAAGAAGAACGTTACAGGTGTGGATGCTACGAAAGATATGTACCCAAAACCTAGAGGAACTGGAGATGACTAATGCCGGGTTTGATTGGTTCACAGGGGGTCCGTCCGGGCGCTCTGAACATGAACCGCGTCTTTCGGGCGCTCCGATATCGCACCGAACAAGCTCAATTAGTCACTTATCATAGACCAGCCATTTACGATACTGACGACTACGGGGTCCCAACAGGGACTTCAGCGGCTGTACCGGAGCTTCTATTGCCTGATTTACCTGCTATAATAAGGCCCCGAGTGACCGCAGATTACGCTCAGGAACGACAAGGCAGCAATATTATAGGAGCTGCTCGCATTTATACTCCGAACATTACCACAATCAAGAATTATGCTAATTTCGACCAAGATAACAATACCAACTTCAACGAGATTGAGGGCTGGGATAGGCTTATTACTAACTATCGCACTATTTATAGCGTTCCTACTAGTGGTACTAGTGGTTGGACCTCTGGTTCTGCGGATTATACATTCGCTTCTGATGGGGAAAGTGTAACTGCTACTATGGGAACAGATTATGATGGTAGTTTCTATTTTACTACTTCAGCCGTTAATACACTTGAGGCTGATAGAATAAGGTTCAAGATTAAAGCTAGTACAGGGTCTTGTACATTCACTAGATTTAGAGTATATAATGGAGCTACTCAAAATACTAATTATGCTAACACATATTTACCTACTTCACTTACTAGTATCCCTACTGGAAGTTGGTTAACGGTGGATGTACCATGGGTAACGGGAACTATAGGGAGTGGAACAAGCATTTATGACTCTGGGACACGATATGCAGTAACTGTGGAAAGTGGGGCTAATTTTGATTATGAGGCTGATTTGAGAGATTTTGAATTTAATATTTCTGGAACGGCTGATGGAGACAAGATATACGTGAAAGAAGTGGAGTTATACAAATCCGTATCATGGCACGTACATTCCTTAAAAGATATGACCGACGGCTATATTATATTTAACTGTGTCCGAACACGCGGACGCATTGATTCACGAAGGAGGGCATATACTGAAGACTAATGGCCCCTAATCATCTTAATAACATTGAGCAGGTCCTTATCGACAATCTACGGGACGGCACATACAATACTACAGCTGGAATAGGCTCTGGCTCAGCATGGACTGATGCAGATGTTACCGTCTTTGGGCAATTTCCTACAACGGACGAGACCAAATATCCATGCATAATTACGGAACTGGTAGCTAACGGTATAGAGACCCAGTTCATGGGGCAGAATCTCACTGATATAACAGGCTCGGCAGCCAAGGGAGAGCTCTATGGAATGGGCTATAATATATATCTTATGGTAGATAGAGATAGCTCTATTACGGTTGGTACGCCCTATAGAGAGAGAAGGTTGCTCAATTATCTCATGCTTAATTGCGCTAATGTCCTTACTGATTGCGATTTTACTAATATATCACCCGAGACCGAAGTAGAGGAGCGCCATTTTAGCGGTTTCAGAGAAATAGGCTATAATCCCCAGTTAGAGACGTGGGTAGCATTGGCTTCCGTAGTCATAGTCTTTAAGAATACGAGGTAAGTGTGACTGACGTTACATATCAAAAACCTCAGTTTCAGCACCAAGATATTTTCCGTACTATTACAGTAGCGTTTCAACCCTATATTCCTTTTAGTCAAGCTTATAGGATGAAATTGATGGGAGGAGATACTATGCTTGCTAATAAGATGACGGCTGGGCGTGGTACGGCGGGTTATTTTCATTGGGCTCCAGAAGATGAACCTTCAGAAACCAATTTAGGGGAGATGGGTAAATATCCGTGGTTCGTAAGAAGAATGGCCTATGGTGGGCAGGGAATGGGAAGGCTGGCAGCGATGTCCGTTAACCCTATTCGTGAAAAAAAGGTACTTGAAAAGGTTGACGGTATTCAAGGAGAAGGAAGCGCCAAGATAATGGGAGAGCAGTTGAGAACATTGCTGGATACTGGCGAGGCTTTCGAAGTGGCGCGTGGAGAAGTGAGTGAAGATAGCCGTTATGATTGGGCACAGCGCGGCTCTAGAGACCCATTGGAACTTGAACTGAAAGAAGTGGTGTCTGAAATGGGAGTAGGACTCGATTCAGCGGGTGTTGCCTTTAAAGACCGAAAATACGTCACAGAAGGGATGCGAGACCCCTTTACTGAAGGACAAGTAAGACCCGGAGAGAGAGTAGAGTTGGGAGCATTAGGAGGATTTGATATACCTTTGGAAGATATGCATGAGTCCTTTGGTGATTTCCTAGATGATGAGATTAAGTCTCACGGCTTGGGATTGGGTTCCGCGCTTCGACATGCAAGGAGTGAAGATAAAGAAGCTATGGAGCAGTTTGGAGACGAGAATATCCATAGTTTAGAAGTATCCCGAGCTATAGCGAAGGCTGATAAGCCTTCTAAATTATTGACGGGGTTTACGCCCGGAAAACGTAAGGGTGATAAATTAAAGGATGCGTGGATAACTCATTTGGATAAAGAGATTTCTGAATGGAATGCTGAAATAGCTCTAATATGGTCAGATATAATGCAGCAAGCGGGTGGGTGGCCCGGTGATGGTAATATGAAGGACCCCTACGATGCGTTCTTTGCGGTAAGGGAAAAACTTGGAACCCCTAAGGAATATAAGAAGACTATGGGAAAGGGCGTAACCGATGCACAGATTAAAAGACATGCTTCCCTGAGAGAAATGACTCATCGACTGATGTTAGATGCTTGGATTGCTTTACAAAAGGAGGTATCCAATACTCAGCATTTGTGGACTGCTCCTTTGGGAGACAATTTGGGGATGACGGTATTATGGCCTGAAATGAAATTTGGTATAGTGGGAGGAAGAGGTACTCCGGGTACAGAGTCGGCTAGATTTGGAGAAATGGAATCTGGAAAGGGAAGAAGAGAAAAAATTGATACGGAAGTAGCGGGCGAGGCTAAATTTTATAAGTGGCCCGTTCCTCAAATTGGGTGGAGTAGACATCTGGTGACTCTCTTGCCTATCGACAAGGGAGATATAGTTATGGCTTATGATTTCTGGCTAAAGAGTAAGAAGCATTTGGATGATGCTAAACAGCTTGATATGTTTAATGCAGCTGTTCTGAGGGCCCATGGCATATCTACTGCTACTAAACTTCGTTTAGCGGCGAGTGGAAAAAATATGTTGGTGAGAGTATCGGATATGTCTGATACTGGGGTGCTTGTTAGATTTATAGAGACTAGGCAATTGCGCCCTACGGCAATGGCTCAAGCTCTTTATGAGCAGATTAACGACTATTATCAGAGTGGGCAGAGGCGGCAGGAAGTGAAGGATTGGTATACTAGTCTAATGGACGAAAGTAATAAATTAACTCGACAATGGTTTGATGCTCAGGAAATGGGACAGGGCCCTTCTGTGGGAACTCCTAATTTGATGAATACAACCCGTAGTTCAGAATATGTAGTAGGGGATGACTTAGGTAATCCTCGTAAGCACTACTTAGGTGTATGGAGTGATAGACTCCAAGATACGTGGCAAGGAGTGGAATTGGGAGCAAAGGATGCAGTTGGTTATAACTTCGCTATTGCGCCCTTTATTACGTCGCGACGTGCTGGAACAGCTTTGTTTGGGAGCCAGAAAGCAAAGAAAGGAGATACCTTCTAAGCAAAAGCTTTAAATACTAAGTCGAGGTAATTAAAAACTAACGAGTGGAATGTCATGTACTGAAAGTCTGGACAAAAAATAAAAAGGTGAATAAAATGGTATATACCTACGAAAACGAAAGAACCGGAGGTGAGTTCTAATGGCCTATTTCTTGGGAAGAGATGTAAATGTATTTCTCTTCACAGAAGAAGACGATGATGCTAAAAATATTGGCATATCTGGCGGCACAGGTGCTGCTCCTGCTATTGTTGTTGGAGCAACTGCGGTTAATAATTTTGCGGTGTCGATGTATCACGCTTCTACCCCTACTCTTACAAGTGTCTATACTGCCCAAGCTGATGTTACTGGAGTAGATGTCTCTCTTTCGACTCAAGATGAAGACACTTCCTATATTGGACAAAAGCAAGCAGGTAAGGTAGAGATAAAGAAGAATTATACAGTGACTTTAACACGCAAAAAGAAGAATAATGTTTGGGATGTTATCTTCAATGGGGACAGTACGGGCGCTACTGGTCGGTTTGGTTTGGCTAATGGCGCTGCTGCACTTGGGAACGGATTAGTAAATCCAACTTCGGTTTTAGCCGGAAGTGATACTGCTAAATCGTGCTATGGATATAGAGTAGCTTTACAATTAAAGACTGGTACATCCGGTAATACAGGTAACGAAGAATGTATATGTGTTACTAATTGTTGCTTGACAAGCTATTCTACTACGCTGAACGCTGATGGCGTTACAGAAGAGACTATGGAGTTTATGTCTTATCAACCCGCAAGGTATGGTTTGTCTGGGGATGAGATAAATAACACACTGACAACAGTGTCGGGGATGTAAGGTGAATTAAATATGGTATTTTATTTAGGAAAAGATGTATCCGTTTATTTTTCAACGGAAAATGAGACCTTTGGTATTTCTCCTGCAACAGGAGCAACTAGTGTAGTTACTGGTACTACAGCAACCTTTGCGTGCAGACTTCAAAACACTGGAGCTGCTGTAACTGAAACTGAACAGACTGATTTAACTTCGGTTGATTTGGGAATTGGAGCGATGGATGAAGACATTACTTATTTCGGTATGAGGACTGCTCTAAAGGCGGAAATCAAAAAGGAGACGACATTATCACTTACACGTAAAAAGAGTGATGATTTATACGATGTAGTCTTCGATAAGCTAAGATATGGAGCTACTGGGTCAACACCAACTGATGATACCTCCTTAAACAATGGTCTCGCAGAACCTACTACTGAGTATGGTTATAGAGTTTATGTGCATTTGTCGGGAACTAGCGAAGTAATGTCTATACCCAATTGTGTAGTACAGGGTCATAGTGTAACTATGAATGCAGACGGTACTTCGGAAGAAACATTAGAATTTATGTCTATGGTTAGCCCAGTTGTGAGTGGCGCGAATTACGTGACAGCGACTGAAGAAACAGACTTATAGATAAATAATATTTGAGGGGGGCGTGAGCCCCCTTCAGGAGAAAAACAATGACAGAAAAGAAAATTTGGTCAATGGACGAATTAGTAGCACTCACTGATGAAGTGCAAATAGATGAGGTAGTTTTTAGAGAGGGAATAGTGGAATTTCAATTTTGTGAGCTCACAGAAAGTGAAGAGCCCAAGATGTTAGCTGTCCCTGAGGAATTACCAGAAGAAGAAAAGATGGGAATGTATCAGGAAATAGGCTCTCAGAGAGTTCTTAGAATGATACAGAAAGCGAATAAGAAGAATCCCGAAGGTCCCGTTATATCAAACGAACATTGGGGACTTTTACCAACCACATTAAGATATACCATAGCGAATAGGATATTGGGTGTGGAAGAAATGGCACAATCAAGTTTTCGGGATTGATGCTGGAATCGCCTGACGCGGTAATGCTTTATATACCTTTAATGAAACACCTTGGAATGTCATGGAAGGAAATTAAAGATACGCCTCGGAGGGAACTCGGTGGATTGTTAAGTGCCTATCAAGCTTATGCGGTTATGCATTCGATGGATGGGTATAATGATATGGAAATAAGTGAAATAGCAAAGAAAAAGCCCGAAGTGCGTTCTCAGTATGTGAGATACTTAGAAACACAAAGAAAGTATCAGGATATGATAGGGATGCAACAGAAGGTTACATTTAGAGGAATAGGATAATGGGTTTTGCAGGACAGGTTTTTGCCGCGCGTGTCGCGATTGGGTTAGCAGTTCCGAGCCCACAGGCTTTACAAAGGACGGGCACTCTGTTAGCAGGTGCCATTCGAGAAATAGGGAAACGGGTAGAGTTAGCTCAAAAATCAGTGCGTTTGGATGATGAACATAAGGCCAAATTAAAGGAAATGAATACCTTTACTACAAATTCTGCACAGCGGACGCAGAATCAAATCATAGTAGGGATGCGACAACATTTAGCTAAAATGAATCAGGCCACTAAAAATTCATTAGCAACATCCGTCAGTGCTACTAAATCTAACTATCAACGCCTGAAAGCGGTTCTTTCTGAGCCTTTGGGAGCTAAATTTACCGCAGGTATGAAGGAAGGTCAACATCTATCTAATACACTTCAGCTTGGAGAAAATATAGCTAAGATGGGGCGTGACGAGCACGCTGAGGGAATAAGAAATTTTAGCCAAAGAAATGCAGTAGAAGAACAATTGTATTTAGATAGGGTTCGTAGATATGAGGAGGTCGGTGATTATAAATCTGCTGCCCAAATGCAAGAAGCGAAAGATATTAACCAAATGAGAAAGCAACTGGATTTGGACCAAGAGTTAGAGAAACAGCTGAAGATGATGACGGGAACCTATGAAGACCTTCATGGTGAAATGAATGGTGTTGCCGAAGCAGGAGAGCGCTTGGTACACAGTACATTAGGAACCGTGGATGTTATTCGAGATAAATTTAATTCGGCCCTAAGAAACTCTATCGCTATATTAACTGCTCTTGCCTATAAACTGAATCAGAATACACAGGAATTGATTGATTTTGAAAGAGAACTGTTGAATGCTAATTCGGTCTTTGGATTAACTAATGATAAGCTTTTTGAAGTTGGAAATACAGTTGTAGAATTTGGTAATGAGTTCGGTATAGCTACCCAAAATGGGGCAGCTGGACTCTACCAACTTGCTTCGGCTGGTCTAACCGCCAACGAAGCAATGAAAGTCTTACCCCATACCCTTAAATTATCCATGGCGGTCCAAGGAGACCACAATACTATCTCCAAACTTACCGCTCAGACTATCTTTGGTTTTGGAATGGAGATGGAGGAAGCAGCATTAATAACTGATAAGTTCGCTTATGCTATCCAGAAGTCTCTTATTGAGTATCAGGACTTATCAAGCGCTGTTAAGTTCGCTTTACCTTTCTTTACCTCTACAGGGCAGAGCATAGACCAGTTGTTAGGGGCTCTACAGATATTGACTAATAGAGCTTTAGAGGCTGGTATAGCTGGTAGGGGTCTTAGACAGGCCCTCGCGGAGTTTGCTGAGAGCGCAATGGACGCTGAGGCTGGCTTCCGTAAGATGGGCGTTGAAATTCTCAATGCTGAGGGCGAGATGCTACAGTTGTCCGAGATAGCGGCTCAGTTTGCTGCTGCGGTAGGTCCTGAGACTATAGGAAATACCGAGCTTTTGACTATCTTGATTGAAGAATTGAATGTGCGTGGTGCGACTGCGTTCATTCACTTGGTTCAGGCTTCGGATGAGTTTACGGAAGCGGTTAAAGCAACTGAGCAAGCTGGAGGAGAGTTGGATAGCATGGTCAGGATTCAGAATGAATCTTTAATGGCCCAGATACAAATATTGAAGACCAATATCTTCTCTATTTTTGCGCTTCGTGATGCTGCTTATGAGGGAACCGAATTTATTAATGGTTTTCATAAAGCAGTCATCGGTTTTGTTGAATCCTTGAGGGACCTGATTATAGTAGAAGAGGATGGTCAACAACAATTGACTGAACTTGGTAAGTCTATTCAGGAATTTGGTATTACTATGGTAGAAGAGCTCGAGGTCATGACTCGTCAATTGATAGCTGCTGTCAAGGGATTGATGAAATTGAATCTGGGAGCATATTTCAAGATACTCCTGATACCCCTCAAAGTAATAGCGGGTACCATTAAATGGCTCGATGACGTTGGTTTGTTGAATTTTGTCATCCTATGGAAGACATTGAAAATGATGGGCATTCCTCAATTATTAGGGGCCATGGCAGGTGGGATGGCTAGTCTTTATACGGCAGGTGCTGGTGTTTATGGTACTTCTTTTGGTTTGGGAGGTGCAGGTGCGGCTATGGGTGGTATGGCAGCGGCAGGTGCGGCAGGTGGTGCACTGGGTACCGGAGGTCGAGCGGCTTCGGCTGCGACTATTCGGGGTGTTAGTGGAAAAACACTGACAGCTAAAAATTTATTCCTTCCCGGTGGGGGACTGAGTGCTGCTGGTAAGAGAGCTATAGAGCGCGGTGGTAAGTTAATTCCGGGTGTGGCGGCGAGAGTGCCCGTCTTGAGTGCCGGTGCTAGAGGACTGGGGATGTTGGTTCCCGGTGCAGGTATGATTATGACAGCACTCTTATTGTATGAGTTAATGCAATACGCGACTGCGGCCAATGGAGGATACTTGCAGGGAATGGCTGGCGGAGGTATGGCTGGTGCAGGAAGTCCCTATCTCGTTGGAGAGCAGGGTCCCGAGCTTTTTATGCCCGGTACTTCAGGACAACTTTTAAATAACGGACAGACCAATAGTATAATGGGAGGTCCCATAGTTTTAAGAAATGTATCTATAGGGATTGACTCTTTCGGAGGACTTGTAGAATGACCGTCAACGTAATACCTAATACTTTTTGGAAAAAGGATGTCATTGCAGAAGGGGTAAATGTTACTTCTGCGTTTCCAGATTTAGCCAATAGTAGTGATACTAGTTTTAAATTGGCGGGAGGGAATACTAAACAAAATGCTTTTGTCTTATCTGGTAGTGTTCCTCAAAATCCCACTTATGGGGCTGGAGAATTAAGAAGAGGTACTTTGCGATTATATTCTTCTGCTGTGGAAACTCAATATAATAGAGAGCCTCCTTCGTTAGTGGGTTATGCTATAGATAAGAATATACAAATACGAGAAGGGGGTTATTCTTTTGCTCTGAGTGGCGGAACTGGGACCACTGTTGTAGGCGATGAGCTGGCTGTTTATAATAGTATACCACATACTACAGTTCCTACGATTACTGAAGAGTTTGAAGGTGCGATAGAAGAATTAGGAACTATTAATAGAATGGGTAATAATAATGTTATAGCTTATTCAGACCCTTACATTACAAGGTCAGATGTAAAAAAGATTTTAAAAGATGAGGGGCATGACAATGGTTCTCGGCGTATGAAATATATAGACCAGATGCTGATGCCTGTTACTTATCGCATGGCCGTGGGCGGTCCTGCCATTGACCCTGAAACAGGCGCTGATAGGGAGGAGGGTAGTGATTTAGGGGGGACACCGAAGCGCGCATCACTCCATAGCCAAACTACTGCGATAAGAAGGTATGATATTGAGTTTACTGGTCAGGCAGTTGGGGGCGGTATGAGGAGATTTAAATTTGTGGACGCGCACGCAGGTAACTATACCGCAGCCCTTATGGACGCTGTTGGAAGGCAATTTCTAAAGAGAACACATAGTATCCCTTCTGATGTTGACGTTAAATGGGGTCGAACAACGACAGCTCCTGCTACTCTTGATGGAAATCCCGCAGCTAGCAAGGGAAATACCATCTTAAGTGATTTCTATGCTACGCGTGACTTTAGTAATCCTTATGATGCTACTACTACTAATCCTATGATTTTGAGTGGGATAGAACTTACTACCGAAAAAGCTTTGAATGGAGGACAATCATTACGCTTGTATCATAATTGGGGATACTCTGAAAATAATCCAGTAATTCAAAATCAACTGGGTGTAAGTGGAAACTTAAATCCTCAGTGCGCTCGTGCGTCATTATACAATATTCCCTTTCCACCAATGCCTCACGAAGTAGGAATGAGCACTGTTTCAGCAACTGACAGTACATCAAACTTTGGAGACGCTCGAGCTGTTATGCCCGAAATCCAAGTGGCGTTGAATGTTACTAAGCTGGAACCTAATGTTATATTGAATGTCCAGACAGGTGATAATTATGTAAGTGGTAATGCAGCCCATCTTTATTATGCTAATGCAACTCCTGCAAATACTACATTTTTAAGAACAGAAGCATCTCTTTTAAGATGTGTAGCAGTTACGTTTTCCAATTATAAACCTAAATCGAGTCATACTACTTTGGATAAGTTTCTGGATTATGGATTGACTAATTTTTACAACCATAAGAATACAGATAATGTAGTAGGAGGTGTTATATTTTCCCGATGGAACATTGATGGGGTAGGGTCTTCCGGTGATGGTTCAGGTGTAGGAGCTAATATGTATGCATATCCTTTACCAGTTACTATGATACCTCAAGTGGGTACGGGAACGTCTGGTGGGGAAAGTTTGACATTAGCGAGTGGTGGAATGGCCCGTATAAATGGGGGAAGTGGTGATTTGGCTAATTGTGATTCTTTGATATGGGGACTACCTGCCCCACACGCATCATCAAGCCCGGAGGATGATGATGATATACGCTATGTCGAATTACCGATGAACTCATGGGTGACGATGAGGTGCTTTACTGATATCTTCCAATATAATAATACAGGGAGCGCTACTAAGCGCATTTACGCTGCCAGTAGCTCAACAAATCCCACCGTAGCGTCGGGAACGAGAGGAGTTCCTATGCGTGTGATATTTGAAACTGAGGGTGAGAACGACCAGATTGTGACAGAGGGAGCAGCATCTGCACCATTTTTGGCGTCAGGTACCGTTGTCGACCCCACTACGCGTAATTTACCTTTCTTGGATATATTTTTCCCAGCGGGAGATGGAACTAATGGTAGAGCTAATTATAGCTTCTTTGACAATCCTAAGTTTTTTCCTAAACATATGACCATTTGGACCCAGAATTATTGTTGGGTATCAGGTGGCACGACTGAACTTCCGTGGAAATATGGGGACAATGGGGTGTTGAATGACCTGTATCCTGATGGAGCCTCTCGTGAGTTGGAGGTCTTCGTGGATTCTATTAAATTATTAAATTATGGCCCTACTGTGAAATCTGTCAATCAAAACGATGTTATGAATTTTACTCCTATGAGTCATTTTTCACCAGTAGGAGTGGGCTTTAATTCTACTAATGCGATATATCGTCATTCGTGGGTCAACAGTGCTCCTATAGATATTACTGGAAACATTGCATTTACAAGCGGAGATGAGGAAGCTACCATTGTGGATGAGCATCTTCTCGACGCTACCATGCTTGATATGCATGGTACTGTGACAGTTACTTCAACGAATGCGGGTACTCTTGGAACTAATGCGATTGCTTCTTTCGATGGACTCCATAGCTTCGTTATGACTGGGGGTGCCTTAGATGATATAACGGAGTCGGTTGTCTTTACTGCACCCGGAACTCTGGACCCCTATGCTAATCGTGCTAATTTCTTTGAATACAATACAGGACAGAATGTGGTCTTCGGGTTTGATAGCGTTGATGATATACCCTTAGCTACTACCTCTGGCCAGACAGGGTATGTGCTTGCTAACGACTATACCACTTATGACTGGGACGCTGCATCAACTGACTCACTCTTGCCGAGAAAGGCTGTAGGACAAGTAGCAACGGCAAGTGGTGCTATCTTCAGTAGAAATTACACGAATAGGACTTTATGGCCTAATAGTGGTGCCTCAGGTTATAAGCTGGTTGCCGGTGGTGATATGTTTATAGGTGGTCCGGGTCTTTATGATTTAGGCGCTGGGACCTCTCCTTTTAATAATGTATCGGGGGCTTCCTTTTTGGTAGATGATGATGGTACTGCTTTGGTAGGGGATTCTATAAATTTAGGAACTGGTACCAATCCTTTCCTCTCGTCAGATGGACTCCGTCAGAAGGGTTTCATGTATTTCAATGTCAGTGGTAGTGGTAGTGCTCCTACATTTCCTCCTCCGTTGTTTATAGATGAACCGGTTTCACTGACACAGACCGCTTGGGGTAAACGTGAGAATATACTATGTAGCACCAAGATTGTGACTATACCTGCTATGGTCAATATGAATAGCTTTACTGATGATAACCTTTCTGATAATCAGATTATAGTGCAGGACCCTTCTATCTTCAATTTTGAAAATAAGAATGAGAGGTATGTTATATATCTTATGGCCGGAAACCCCGGGTCGGGCACCGCGGCCTATAATACCATTCCTAATGCTTTCAAAAAATTACGTATAGGAGGTTTGGTACTTGCTGGGGAACCGGAAGGAAACACTATTACTTTTACTGAGAGCTTGAGAGACTCTAGCGGAGCGGAACCGGAGGTCTTAATAATGGAACAGAACATTGATAGATTATGGATAAGTCCCGAGAAGTTATGGTTAACGATGATGTTCGATACACCAGCTACTTTAGGGAGTAGGTCCTATAATAGTTTTTGTACTATAAATCAAACTCCTAGTTCGGGTACGTTATCTGCTGCGTCGGGTACTACCTATAATGAATCTGAATATAGTTATAACTTAGGAGCTGTGGCGGATGGCGGGGAGTCTGGTTTCTATAAGAACTTATGGGAATTAACCCCTATTGAAGGTAATAGCACATTAATAACAGATGTGGATTTTGGTTTTGAGAATTTAGATTCGGAAACCGGAGAAGGGGGTTATTTATTTTACGGTGGTGTAGTGCCTTCTTCTTACAATTATTATAATTTTAATGATATAGGTAATAACTATAAAGCTGGTGATAATATGCCTATGGTTTTGTACTTATCTCCTGACATAGTAACAGCAGAAGAAAGCGCTACTTTTTATTCCGATGACTATACTACAGAAAGCACATATGTACCCACTATGTACTGGGAATTTGTTGATAACCCACCTCTAGTAGAACAGTTAGAAGTGGGACCTTTACACAACTTAACTGACGAAGGTGTAGATTTATATGAACTTACCACTGAAGATATTAATGCTCTTAACTTTAGGTGGAATGAAGGTAATGCAGATGATGTATGGTATCGTATGTTGATGGTATCAGAGAGCCCTATCGTGGATAAATATCATGGAGCAACTATGTGGCTACCTTTAAATGAATCTGTTACGAATTATGCAGCATCTCCTACTTATAAGGTATACAACCCTAGTACACAAGCATCTGCTACACTCGCCAATTCTACTACTGGTGTAGGTGATGACGTAAGAGGTGTCTTAGAAGGACAGGCGGGTTTTGCGCCTCAGCTGAGTACTACTGAGGACGGTAAGATTACCGTACCTTATGCTACTAATGCTGGTCTTAAAGATAAGACCGAATTTACCCTCGTCGTGCACTGGACTCCGTCTGCTGCTGACCAAGGAAACGTTCGTTATGTTGTCACCCAAAGTGATGACTATGCTGATACGGAGGACAATTTCCATTTGTATAAAAATGCAAGTGATAAGATAGTGGTGGAGCTTGGTGATGATATAGCTTTAACTGGTAGTAAGACCATTACTTGTGATGGAAGCCAACCTGCCAGTATAATTCTTACTTTGAATACAGGAAGTGCTCATCCTAATAAAGCTCATCTTTATGTTGATGGTGCATGGCAGGATAGCAGTACGGGGACCACCAACGCCCAAGGAAATAATGATTTTGTTCTGGGAGGCCGTTACGTAGCTTCTACTTATACGGGAAGTACGGGCCTTGTCGAAGAAGTTTTAATTTATGACAAAGCTCATCATGTACCCAACGTCAATACGGATTTTGTTTTAGCTACGGATGACTATCCTGATTATACTGGCTCTACTTCAGCCGGGGTAAATAATATAACTTATAACGCTCGCCTACTTGTGGCCGACTACCATAATTTTAGAGGATATAACCGGCACGAATTGGGTTGGTCTAATCAAACATCATGGAGGACTACTACAATATGAGCATGACATTTTCTCCGACCCCTACTACAGTCAATACTGAAGTAACGGCTACCTTTAACTTTAAGGATAACGATGTGAGGGCTGTCTATGTAGATTGGGCTGATGGTGAGTCAGTTAAAAAAGAAGACGCCAACTATCAGTGGATAGAAATCACAGACTCTCCTAACTCTACAACTGCAACACATACTTACAATAAAAGTGGTAGCTTCTATCCCGTAGTTCAAACTATCAACTCTAACGGTTTACCTTCTCAGTACATGTCTGGGTTCGACCATTCGGCCAGCATATCTCCCTTTGAAAGAAATACTGCCATGGTTAATTGCGTAGTTAATGATGCGGCACCGACGGCTCTTATGCGAGTGGAGAACACTACGGTCAACGCAGGGATAGACAATAGTGTCTTTGAAGTGGAAGGACCTCGACGACTCTATATAACTATAGCTCCAACCTTAACGCAAGCTGAATTAAATACGATTGGTCAAGTTGTGGTAGAGGTGGAAGCAGTTGTTAATTATAATAAACTTGATAGTGCTAGTGGAGTAGAAGGTCAGCTTGGAATCGGTAGTGATTATTCTCAGGAAATTGTCACATCTACGATTGATACTACTACAGCCAGTGGTACTCAATCTGGTGTGGTGGATGTTCTTTCCGATGCTGAAATTAACGGGGCTATTTCTAAAGTACTTAAAGTAAAATATATGAGTCCTAAAGCTACTGGAACGACTGCGGCCAATCCCGGTACCGATTATACCACTAATGAACTATTCAACCGTCTTAAGATATTCTTGGTAGTAAAGGCTGGAGATGGTCTATATTATCCTGTAGCATATGTAAGCGCAGGAATGCCGGTAAAGAGTGTAGAAGGCTATGGTCGTTATATAACAATGGACTTTTCTCAGAGTAGGACTGCTGCGTCCAATCTCAGTATAGATAATTATCGTTATGATAATGGAAAGGGATGGTTCAGTCCTGTTAATCAATGGGCTTTGAGTACTGATATACTTGGTACTGGGACCAAACAACCTAGTGGTTCATCTACGAGGGACGTCTATTATAGTTATTTAACTAACCCTAATGGATTAAATGGTAATGCCGGACAGACACTTTTTTATAGTGGTACCGGTGCTCATTGGTATTATCCACCAGACCCCGTATCTACTTCGGGGAGTATTAGATACGATTCGATAGGGCTTGATGATTATGGTAGAATATATGACCAATGGTATGATGTGAGAACGTCAGTGGTGTCTGCCTCTACATCAGGAAGTAGCATCATTACTAATCAACCGGAGGTATTGCTTATAAAACCTACCAATGTATGGACATCCCCCGACGCAATTACCCAAAACGTAGTGAGTAGCTATACCACTAAGATGAAGAATAATGGTTCTACTACTAGCTTTCCCTTGTCGGGATTAAATAGCACTACTCAGTCTGATGTATTGGGTGTGCCGATTGAGGGGGCTGAGAAGGATTATATTCTTTTGACATTTGATTCTAAGACCAATAAGGTTTTCTTTAATGCTACCAATTATGCTAATCAATTACAATCCGCGGGTGATGGTTTCACCCCTTCTTCGATGGGATTAAAAATTGCAGGAGTAGAATACCTTCATATTGATAACTATACGGGAAGTACGCAAAATGCTTACTGGAGGCCAGTTGAATTTACAGACACTACGCGCATTAATAGAGAATATAGGCTGACCGGAAGTAGTGATTACAAGAATTATCATACCTGTTTTGCGAAGAGTGGGTATGTCTCGTTTGATATGCCTCTGGATTGGACAGCTATTTCAATCGAAGATTTATGTGGGGGGGTTTATAATACGGACCCTGCTGTATATGCGGATTGTGTGGCGGCTGGGAATAGCGATTTAACTGTAACAGGAGCCCGCGCTATTGCGCGAGATACTACTGAAGATGGTTATGGTGCCCAAGTAACTATCACCGGTGCCTCTATAGAAACTCAATTGGCTACTCTAGGAACCGCCGATGAGGTGGGTGCTTGGAAATATGCTTTCATTGTAACAACTGGGAACGCTTCAGGAGCTATGTATTGGATAGCTAGTGGAGGTTCTAATGGTTGGGACGGTACAACAGGAATGACTTTGCAGTATGGTGCGTCAGGTGGTACTGCAAGTGCAAATTATTTGAAACCTACTGGTACCATGACAGGAAGTGTTAGGCGTATTAATATATACGATGTTGTTAATGGGGCTTCAAAAGTCTTTAGTGACACTGGTGAAGAAAGTGCTATGGAAGATGTTAAGCTTATTCCGGTAGGAGGAGATGATTATAATACTGCTAGTAGTTGGTTCAATAATTTTTATAATTGTGGTTACAGTTCGGCTATAACTGGCTCTGATTGGGCCACCACAGATAAGTATGTTCTTAAATTAACATTGAGTGGAGCTACCGGAGCTGGTACAGTAGATAATCCGGCACCAGAGCTTTGGAATATATTCGATGCTACGCAAGGGGATTCTGCTTTGGTCAAGGAAATGGATGATTCAGCTTATAGTCTTAATTCATTACCTATTACGAGTGACATTAGAGTCTCACGTGCGGGTCAATACTTTAAAGCAATCACTCGAAAGGGAAGGGTCTTCATTGTGAAGACAGGTATTGCTATGCAAACCGTGGGATTCAGTAGTGTAGCTTTGGGAGATGAGAATAGTTCTACCGCTTTCGCTGACCATGGACCTTCTACTCTTTATGGGTATTTACATATGATTAGGAAAATTCAAGCTGACAGCGTTCCTGTATATTGGGACGAGCCTCAGAAGGATGGAACCTTTGTTAGACTGTGGGGAATAGTGACTGATATTAATGAAACGTATGAAGCATCGGGACCTCGCAGAGTTGTTCGTTATACATTTAATATGGCTATCAAGGAAATAGCACTCTTGACGAATACGGGTTCTTTAATGACAGATATATTCCCACTAGGAGGTTTGGAATATGAACGAGATTACTCCTGATATTCAGATTGAAGGCAGGTCTGTTGTTTTTATTCAAGGAGCTCTAACAAGCACAGGGGGTCTTACCGCAGCTACGTTGCAGTTTAAGTTACCGTTGACCTTTGGTGGTTATAAAAAATTATGGAACAAGGAAGTAAGTTTTTTTCTCAGTGAGCACGATTCAGTTCCTTTATTCAGAGGATATATAAAAAGAGTTAAGGAAAATCTTAATGATATTAATGTTTATGCTCAGGATGTATTAGGTTATATGGTTAAGGGAGGGAATCCTGAAAAGGCTAAAGTAGCTTTGACCCATCAGAATAACGTGGATGGTCTCACTGTGGGGAATGCTATCCGAAAAGTAATAGCAATGGCTAAACTAGATACTAAAATCAACACTGACTATATAGGCGACACTACGCCCGTTATCAGCTCTTCAAGGCCCCCTTTACGTGGTACTATGGGGACTCTGGATATTATAAAGCAGTTGATAGGTAGAGCTGTGGATGATAGTGGAGCTCTTCCACGAGCCAATATTGCTCGTGTGATAGATGACGGAAGCCAGTCCTTGTTAGTAATAGAGGTCGAGAGTGATGTAGATGATGGTGAAGTAAAGTATGTATTCACAGAATATGATAACATCTTAAATTTAAAAGTTATTAATCGGAAGGTTCCAACTGTCGTGATAGTAAACGGTAAAGGTGGAGTAAAAGGAACATTTTCGCATGATAGTGCGATTGAAGCTTACGACAGGAATTACTTAGAAGCAACCAATAAATCATTGAAATCTCCTGCCGAGTGTCAAGATTTTGCTCAGAAGATTTTTAGAGCTAACCTTATTACTCAGTATGAATATGGGATAGATAGTCTGGAAGGAGGTCGTCTGAGTGAAAATGACATTATTAGAATAGAAGCTGACGACCCTAAGTTCAGTGGTAACTACAGGGTCCGTGGAAAAAAGATTGCTTTTTCTCCCGGTTCTGTGGATATTGGTCTCAACATCAATAGGAAGCCGCCGACACTGGCTGAGTATATAGTTCAACAGGATAATTAAAGACGTGGGTTTCCAATAGCACCGTCAGCGCGTCCCTCAGTAGGAGCAAAGTCGCCAGCGTTGGCTCCTCCACCTGAAGTTTCGCTACCGCCGGGGTTCATGGTACGAGCTTGGATGGTGCCAGCAGGTTGTAATCCTTCGTTGTAAACGCCGGGTGTGCCTCCCAATTTAACTACTGCATCAATTCTCCCTTCGGGTGTCAGTCGTGCATCCAGTCCCATCTTGCGTCCGTATCCTGTTATATCTGTTTCAAATTCCATCTTAATACCTATGCACACGCAGCGAAAACTTCTACGTCTATAGCGTCACCTGATTGTACGATAACCTTTACTAAGTTTTCCAATGTACCGAAAGCAGGGGTAGTATCTATTTCACCAATACCTAAACTTGAAGTTGCCCCGAACATATGACTGTCGAGAGGTCCTAGAGTTACTTGGAAATTGGTGTTTGTAGTTACATAAGCTACCTTGCATGAGTTAGTATCATCTTTATTGGTTAATCTCAAATATTTACAGTCACCCACTGCTAAGTCTCCGGGTGCAGCATAAACACTTGTAGCAAACTCAAGCACTGTAGTTTCGTTAGATGCTGGACAGGTCACTATTCTTTTGAATATTTCATTTATGCCTGTGTTAATGTATTTATTTTCTGAATTGTTAGCAATTCCATTTATATTTATTTCTTCTGTGACCGTAACAGTCAGTGTCGAATCCGCTATTGTGGAAGCCATATTTATTACCTATATTTCGCATTTATCTCCTACACAAGCATACTCGGCTTTACCCTGAGTATTATCTTCTAACTCATACTGAGATAATTGCTTATAATCTATTCGGGGGAGGTTCTTTATAAGCCTTTCGTAGGTTCGGGAGTCAATTTCCTCGTATGGAGCTAACTTATACTTACCTCCGTCATAAGGTAAGAAGGACACACCATTAATAATTTCCCAGTTTTTGAAGACCCAATTACCTACTTCAAACCATTCGTCTTCTCTTACGTATACAGTCATGCTGGCATTATGTTCGCACCAGTTGTGCTGGAGGTTCTTATAGTGGCTGAGTTGTTCCAGCGCTGTGACATCTTTTCGTGTGATACAACCATCGGGTGATTTAACTGGAAATTCTAGGACCCAAGTGGAGGCGCTCTGTCGTGTCTGTCCTACTTCTGGACTTGCCTTGATTCCTGCATCTTTCATCATCCTGAATAAGGGGTCACGGGCTGCTATTCTGTAACGACGAATGTAGTACTGAGAGTATCGCGGATGGACACCGGACGCTGAATCGACCAGTTGAGAAACAGTCCCTGATGGCTTCACACAAGTGGTAGCTGTTGGTACGTTGATACCTAAGATACCTGATGCTTTACGAGATATACGCAAAACACGGCTTTTAAGGGCCTTTAAACCCTCAGAAGTCAGCACCGAAGGGTTATCCATCTGTCCGGTTAAACTAACGCCTAGAAGCCGTTCTACGTCACAGTTCTTTTTCCACTCTTTTCTCAGATATGGAAAGTTTGTGAACGTACTTTGTATTACACCTAGCCATGTGGCTGTCTCAACCTTGTCAAGCAACGAGTCGAGGTCATCGTGTCTTCGTATTACTACTTCCGAAAGGTTACAGAATTGCATATCCCGCAACATGATTTCTCCACAGGGATTGGTTCCCTGTATTAAAGGAGCGTAACGTCTAGAAGGAGATTTGTTTTGGGCAGACTGAAGATTGAATATACCTCTTTCTCCTGTGCCTGATAAAGCTAATGCTGCCCACTCTTTCAAAAATTGAGCAGCGGTAGGCTTCTCCCTAAAGATAGCGCTATTGTTTGCCATAGCCCGCTTAATAGGGAAAGGCCATTCCTTTGCGTGTCGCATTTCTGTGTCATCAAGGTCACTCAAAGAGATTTGTGAGCTGCGTCTGACTCCACCCACTACAACTATCTCGGCAATCTGATTACAAATATCATGAGCTTCGAGAGTGGTGAGCTGTCGACCTTGGGAATTGTGCATGGTCTCGCGAATGAAATCATGCAGTTTGATAAGTGGATTGGGACCAGATGCACGGCCTCCCATTGTATGAAGACGCGCGCCCTCTGGTCTTATCTCACTATAATCAAAGTATATGTTTTGTCCGTCAAAGAGGCTTCCCATCAGTGTCTTTACTGAATCGGCCCAGCCAGCCTTGGAATCATCTATGGTGATTGTAGGCAGACCCTGACCGGATTTTATTTCAGGCACTTCAGGTAATTTCATTACTTCTTCTTGTTCCACTGAAAAGCCAAACCCCGTTCCACACATCAGTACATATAGACACTCGGCGAAAGCCTCGACGGAGTTAATCTTACCAAATGCACAGTTATATATGCATGTATTATCAAACTTAGCTGCTGGTCCTGCGGCCCATAAAAATCTCATGGAGGGCATGACTGCGAATCCAAGCATATATTTCCTTATTTTATTAATGGTCTTCTCGGGAATCTTAGGTCTTTCTGAAATTATAAAACCTAAAAATCTCTCTATTGTCTCGGGCCAATCTTCTCTTCTCTTATCTTCTTCTCTCCATCTGGAATACGTTCTTTTATATATAAATTCTGATACTTCGTTCTTAAACATTTTATCACTCCTCTTCGGTTCATTACTATAGGATAGGCTCCTATAAAAGCCTTCTTCTATTCTTTATAATCTACTAGGACTCGTCTGCCGCAAGTGCAATCTTCTTCAGGATTGCACCTACATCTACTGGCAGTACTTAACAGTCCCATTAAGCTAAACAGCCGGGCATACCGGGCATGCATGGTGGATTCTTACGAAATCCTTCTGCTGTACGACACTCGCAGCATTTAACTTTGGGTGCGACCTTCACGGCCTTCTTAACTTCTTTTTTGGTTTCTTTTTTATCAGCCATATTTAGAGTTCCTCTATCTTTCCATCAGCATAAGTTCTGATGGTAACTGGTCTACCACGTCTACTTACCGTATGTTCGGTAAATGTTTCGACTGGTATCTTCTCTTCTTTGACTTCCTCTACCACTTCTTCAATCTTTTTCGTTGCTTTCTTAGCCATAGTATCACTCAGGTGGCTCCTCTATTTTCTTATAGAGTTCTCCTATTAGAGGTGTCTTCAACATCTCTACATCAGCCCACGCTGAAATCACTGCTTCTAGTCCATTGGCTACGGGGTCTCCCCAG
>Ga0080013_1002591_pt1 | contig 20925 bp, 16 predicted proteins | sample ETNvirenome_6_85_FD_69236 | JGI IMG/M metagenome (GOLD analysis project Ga0080013, IMG submission 69236) | Marine viral communities from the Pacific Ocean - ETNP_6_85 (SPADES assembly) (version 2) | ecosystem: Environmental > Aquatic > Marine > Oceanic | place: Pacific Ocean | collected 2013-06-19 | reverse complement strand
TACATTTTATCCAACAAGCCAGATCTGGCGTACTCCTGCATTATACCATATACTACTTTGTTTTTGGTCTTTTGTTTTTCATTTATCAGATCTAAATCTGGTTTTATGAAAAGCAAGCTAATCGGACACCCCTTAAGACTTTCAAGAATTCTCAAGGCTGAACCAGATATGTCGCCGCCGCCGGCCATGACGAACAACACCTCTTTTCTCTTTTTTGCAATTTTAGAAAAAAACCTCTTAAAGCTCGGAGTCTTCTTCTCATACTGTTCTATGTTTTTCTGAGGCTTCATGAGGAAGAAATTTTTTCCCTCTCTCTCCTCAGTATCAATGTAATATGTTTCGTATTGTGGGTATTTGTTGAACTTCTCAGCGATATTACAGCCGGCTCTGCCTAGTCCAATTATAACTTCCATTTCATGCCGTTTTGGTGATCTTTCTCATATCGCCGAAGTTCTTTCCGATCATAACGTTGATTAGGTACTTACCATGCTCTGTATCTGAAAACTGTAAAACAATGTCGTCTATCAATTTCTTATCCTCAATGCTGAGATCAACAACCAGACTATCATGTATGGTAAAAGAGACAAAGCTTTTTGTATTTTTTAGAAACTCATTTATTTTAATTGCTTGCGTCAAGAAAATATCGCTAGCAGTACTCTGGACCAAATAATTGAGTGCATGATACTCATCAGTTTCTATCTTTCTTCCATATGGTGTAGTTACCAGTGTACCATCATAGTACTTGTTTTTTAACGTTGCACGATTATATACTTTCTCCAGTTCATCTAGGCGCGCAGCGGGATTGTAGAGCCATGCAAAAGTTTTGTTCTTGACTTCTGTTCTGGAGAGCCCACTGAAGAGAGTTTTTGAATGCCATTCATGAATATCCTCAGATGGCTGTGGCATACCCAATAGTGCTAGGACGGCGCGCAGTTCACATGCGTTTATATCCAACTCTAAGAATAAGTCATTACGTGGTTTAATAACTCCCCTATAATCCTTATTTAGCGTCAATATTGGGAATGAGTTTTTCTTCACGCCCAGTCTTCCAGTCTTTGTCCCAAACAGGTTGTAATCGACGACCTTGCGGCTAGATCTCATTTTCTTGAGAATCTCTTTTCCCTTGATTTGATGCGTATATGCCTTCATCGCGCTATAGTCTAAGTTTAGCTCTCTAGAACCGATGTCGTAGATCAGTTCTGAGCACTTTTTTAAAAAGTCATAATTGCTGGGCTTGTCGTAATTCTCGAACACAGAATTTATAATTTCTATTTTAGCGTTTAAGAAATCGCTAAGCAATGCCGGTGGGATCAAATCGCGGATAGAGCGGCCAGTTATATCCATACCAACGCATTTATAAGGTTTGAAGTGGCTCTCCATCTTCTTTTTCAATATACTCCATTTTTCGCCGATTAGCTGTTCTCCGACGGAATCTAAATTCTGGCCCGCGCAATAGAGCGCAGCGTATTCAACGTCGGATTTGCCTCTTGTCCTATTTGTTATTTGCCATGTCTTATCTAACTTTAATGGAGGACCAGACATAAATACTCCGTCGTAATAGTATAAATCGTCAACTGTCAAGAATGACATAAACCGCCTTTAGCATTCTTCTGAGAGTTTTGCTAACTCATCAGCAATAAATCTACCCATCGCTCGCATATCGCTCTTTTCTTTCGCAGAAGGTAGGGGTGGATTCTTTCCTAATTGCCCTTTGTGTTCGTCTCCCAAAACAGTTATTAGTTCCGGAGGCGAGAAAGATGGCAATGGGCCCGCGGTTTTAATATCGTTTAAAGCCATGTTCTCCATGAAAGCTGTTTTACTTTTCGCCCCTAAACCACTGATGTTGTCAAACCACCACCTTCGTGAATTTCTTCCAGTGATCTGAGTATCAATATAACGCATTTTGCGCTCAATGTCAAGGCCGCTGTGCAAAAAAAACAACATATTTTTATTGGCGACCTCAGAAGCAAACGGGTGGCCGTTTTCGGCGTGCTTGCAGACTAGATAATTATAGTACGCCTGTATATAAAGCTTTTTGGCGGCGGCGGGGGAGGCATACTGTGGTCTTTTTTCTCTAGTAGCCAAATATTTATTAAACGGCTGGCCGCACCGGTGTACGTGAATTTTCTTAACATGCGGATTTCGTTCAATATATCTCTCATACTGCTGTGCAACATTGTTCATGAGCATATCGTAGCCGCGTCCACCAGAAATAAGTCTATCATAACTCACGTCAAAAACATTTGAAGCGGACTTACTTCTTTTTACCAACCCTTCGGAAAAATAGTTCTGCATTTGCGGAGAAGCTAAATTTGCAACAAGGCGCCATGGTGCATTTTTATCTACATAAAACCCAAACCTTCTCGCATATTCTGAATATAATTCGAAATTCTTACCTCTGATGAAATCGCTGACTTTTTCACTATCCGTCGAATGATCCCCAGCTTCGATTTCTATCACCAGGCCGGAAACCAGCGGAGAGCAAAATGACGAAAGTAGAAACCCACTAGGCGTAATTGGTAAAACTTCAGCATGTGTAGTGGCATATGAAAAGAACGCCTCAATGTAATCGTCGTAATCGAATATCTTTTCAGATATTTCTGGGAGCGACAAGTCGGTCTCAGTAAAAACATCAAAATAAACGTCTAAGTATCTGAGATAATTTTTTTCAAAATCAACATAAGCTCTTTTTGGCTCCATTTCGGTCAAGATGTCTGAGTTGACTCTTTTTCTGTAGATCTTATTTGCCATTAACGATCTGAAATCCGCAAATGCTGCGGCGACAAAGTCAACAGCGACGTGTGTTCCCTTATCGGATGGCAACTGTTCTAGACTGCCAAGCTTGACAGTGACGGGATTTTCCTTTCTATCTATTTTACCATATAGTGGCCTGTCATACCAAAAATCGATGGGTCTCGATTTCATTGTCGGGTAGGCCTCTTCTTTATAAAACTTTCTATAAAAATGAGTCAGGCTGGCTGTTTTGTCATTGCTACCCAGCGGTAACGGTATACTTGTAATCATTTTTTATTACCCCACAGGATCCGAAATAGAATTCTGCGCAGAAACAGGTGAGGAAGCTGCACTAACTGGCATACCCTCTTCTCCGCCAAAAGTTTCCCAAACGCAATTTAAGGATGTAGTAAAGCCAGCGTCACTACTTATCGCACTAGTAACGTTTATGACTTTATAATAGCCACCCAAACCTATCATACGAGAGAGAGAATTCGGGCCGCCCAATCCAAGTCCCTTGATCGATGGATTGATATGAACATATGAGCCGGGCGTAAAGAGAGTGTTACCAATCAACTCTACTGTCGCATTATACTTCTTTCTCATTTGAGCCTGGAGCAAGTCACCAGCGGTCAATTTGGCAGCACTAACAAAGGGCATATCTTCTTGAGTAAATGTTATTGTCTTCACAATACCACGGTCTAACCCTAAAGCCAAGTGATATATTCCATCTTTTTCATCTCTAGCTCGATTGCGCGGATCTAATGATTCCGGAACTTCACTCGTAATATATAAAGTTATATAATTTTCCAGATCTCGCACCTGTTTATTGTCTGCCCTAATGGTTGGCAACGTGTCATACACAGATTCAAACTTTTCCAAATGCACTCTACCCTTTGGCAATCTAGGGACCTTCTTTGAGCCTTTCTTTTTTGGTGCTACGAACACACTTGTTCCAACAACATTTTTAACCATACTGTTTCTTTTAAAACACTGAGTCCCCATTGCAGGCACCAATAAGCTGTTGAGCACTTCAATTAAGAATGCTTGCGCAGTGAGAGAGTCAACACCTCTTTGGACTATTTTATTGTTAAACCACTCACTAAATAATTCAAACGAAATAGGAACATCACTCAGGTTAACGTGCATAACCGGACGATTGTCCATCGGATGGTGAAATACGAATGGACCTGTTATGAAATTGATGCTTGGCTTCTCGCGAGAGGCGCCAGTAAAGTTTTTGTCCATAATGTCAGTAACCAACTCCACCAAATCTCCAAAAAAGAAATAGTGCACTCTGTAATCAGATCTGGCTTTTTCTGGGGGCCTAGGTTTGGCTCCAGAAGCCTTTGCAGCATTTCTGTTTACTGTGTCTCTTATCTTTTCAGACTGCGAGTCTAGCGATTGCTTAAGGAAGTCCTCTTCAACGAACCCGATTTGGTTAGTCGTTAGCTGATCGGCCAGACCAATCGAAAATGCGCCGCCCGTCATCGACGCCATAGCAGAAATTTGTTGCACAGTTAAATCGACAGAGTATATTCGACCTCCCTCAATTAATTTGTCCATTATGCGAGAATACTTTCTAACCCTTGAAACGTTCTCAAGTCGGTCGACGGACCTGCTAATTTTTGCGCCGCCTCTTAAAATTTCTATCTTCTTATTTAAAGCGTCCAAAGTAGGCTGGTTAGCCTCCGTCTTTGGGAGTGCGTCTCTCTGTCTTTCATACGCTTCCACTGAAGGCCTGGACACTTCTTGCTCGGTAATACTTGTGTCTGTCAGATATTGATCAAGTCTAGCCTTTTCCTGTTCCAATAGCACCTCATCCTCTAATAGGAAAATGTCAGACAAAGGATCTGTCATTATTGTCGAAACATTTGCCTGATATTCCACTTTCAGTATAACGCTACCATCTTGTTTAAAATCTATATGGTGCCCAGTGAGATTCAGCCACAAGGACTTTTCAGACTTATCAATTGCTCGCTTCAGATATTTCGATGATGGTGGACCAGGACCTAAATCTCCTTTTGGCGATGCCCAGCCGTAAGTTAAGAGAAGTTGGAAATTGTCAGAATTCCAAACACGATGAGGATCGATTGTGTCGTTAAAATCGTCACGACGATTAGTGCTTTTATTAACAAATGGACTTCCAGAAGTATACCAGAAAAGATCAACAAAGGATGGATTGGTTCTTCCGCCTACCACTTTTGATTTTTTTGTAAGATATTCGACGTTTTGAAAAAACACTTCCATCTCAACTTTTAGAAGATTCTCGGCTGTTGCTGGGGATGTACCTTGTGTTTGAATTCTCAAACTTTTAATGCCAACTCCGTCGCCGCGTGCATGTCTTGTCTCGGTCATCCCTTCTATCGAATTCAATGATAATGAATCTCTGAACTTTAATTCCCGAAGCTCTTCCGGTGTACCTTGACCATCTTTGTATACCTTGTAAATTCTTATTTTTGGTACCAAAGCTGCAGCCTGATGGGGCTTGATTTGTAAAATACCCTCAGCGTCTTTTCTATTGTTTAATTTGGACACTATCAATGATGTCTGATCGGAATCTAAAACCGTTATTTTATTGTACGGATTGGAGGCCCTGTTTTGCTCAGCAAAGTGTGGTAAATTCTCCAATAAGAAGCATTGTGGGATGAAGTTTGTGGAACCTACTTTATCCGGGTCCAGTCGATTCATGTTTAGATCGGGCGTGAATGCGGCCGCCATGGAGGCCTTAAAATCATCCCGGGCAGCATCTAGCCCCTCATCCACTCCGACATGGGCAGCGTGATTAATAGCTTCAACTATTTTTGCAGAACTGCCCTCGCGGACGGCCCAGTCGAAAATGGACCGCGGAAGAGCTGTCGCCGGGCGCCAGGCGACGCCGGCGAGGTCGACAATAACATGACCAGCAGCAGTGGAAAAATCAGGAGCGGCTTCGGCGCGTGCATATGAATTAGCAACCTTGTCAGCCAATTCATCTATATAACCCTTGTCCTGCCGATCCGAGACGTCAATAATTCGCACTTCTCCAGATGTTGCATCCGGATCTTCACTAAGAGGGGCGCCGGCGCGTACGCGGGCGCGTTCTTCTGGTGAATCGGCGCCCTCTGCATTAGCAGCTACAGGTATGATAAATAGGGCCAACACTAGCCCCATCAACATTAGTGACGCGACAATCATATTTCGAAATAACTTAGAACTCTTTCAAGCGGAAGTGGGATTTGAATTACTTCGCCCAGCTTCAAATGCCCTTCAGTTGGGGTCTGGTTGAACCATGCAATGACCCACCAGAGTTCTGAATCTCCATAGTGTTTGTGGGCCAGCTTAAAGAATCTATCTCCCGTCTTCCAAATGTGGCCAACGGTCTGTAACTTAGATATATCTGAAGCGGTGATGTGTTTTAATTTCGGAGTCCTGTACTGTGAAATAGCTCCCACTCCCCTCTTATCTAATAATTCCTTATATACTTTTTCGGAGTTCTTTGATATCAATCTATTTTCATATCGTGAGGCCATTAGCTATCCTCCTGTGTATGTCTCTCAGAGATCATCATCATCATCCCACACGTCCCTCTCAAAGAACGGTATATCTAGTCCAGATTCAAAATCGTAACCAGTCATCATCTCTGACGATATATCTTCTGCCTTGTCAAAGGAAGTTGCGCGCGCGTATGCAGCTTCGGGAGCAGATTCATAGTCGTATCCAAAATCTTCTTCCTCGTAAAAGTTCTCTTGTTCAAATTCGTGCACAACTTGTGGAGCGGTTATAATAGCAGTACTCGCGGCCGTTTGACGACGATCCCTGCTTCCACCGGGAGGACTACCGGAAGAGCCCTCCAACATGCCGTGCGGAAAACCCTTTTGCACTTCGCCAGATCTCCAGCCGAGTGGGTGAACGTGGAATACTCTAAATTCACAAGTGAACTTGATAGTTTGTGGATAAAATTTGGTATTCGCAGCACCCTCAGCAAAGAAACCCGGTTCAATATCCGGGGTATAATTGAATCCTGCTACGCGGCCGACGAGGCCGCCTATTTTAACATTACTGGCGGAATCACCTTCTGCTCCAGGTTGCCTTATTAGGTTGGCAAATTTTACCCTAAAGAGGGGAGATGAAGAGATCGAACCAGCGTTCCCATAATCATCATAAGTCGGATATAGCATGTTTATTAGCTTATCTGCTTTGGCCAAGTTCAACTTTGCTTCGTGAATGTCGATTGACGGAACATCCCAATCTAGAGTAATTATTCTCTTCGTGCCTTGAAAGACTTCGATCGGATCCATCCGACCATATACCTCTTGACTGGTCCACTGAGATTCGAAATTATCAGAAAACCGGGAGATGAAGGCTTTAAAGGAAACAAAGTCTCCGGTTGGAATATGGTAAAAGTATATCCTGTGATTTCTTTTCTTAGGATCGGCCAGTTCATCTGTGACGTCTCTCCATCCACCCTCCAAAGGGCTAGCTGCAAGATCCCGAACCGGGAGGCCGCGGCCTTCGCTTGTGAAGTCATCAGATTCAGCCATCTAGTACGCTCCTGCTCCTCTAAGTGATAGGTTGCTGTTGTTATTAAGCGCTTCAGTCGTACCGGTAGCAAATTCTCTCTCATTCATTTTCAGAATAACCTGAGTTGGCCCACCGCCAGTTTGTGTATTGGCTGCCGAATGTGCAGCAGTTGTGCTAGACACCTGAGAAGCCAACATGCCAGAACTAATCCCGCCAGTTCCTGCCTTCACTGGAGAAGTTTTACCGAAAACGCCATATGCCGAGGCTGCGAGTGCGCCGGCGCCTAAACCAACCGCGGCCCAACCAGCGACAATCAAAGGTGCTGCCGCACCAGAGGTCAAGGCCACCATAAGGCCACCAATGAGGAGTGTGAGACCAACAAGTAGTCCAATTATTGGGTGCAGATCTTTGAAGAGCATGAAGCCGGCAACGGCAGCGCCGGCGGCGAGTCCAACGACCCCCATCGACGAGCCCAAACCTTTCATAGCAAGATTCAAAGCATTTATCATGTTGATATAGCCCATAAGCATACCGAATCCTTTAAGCGCTACCAACGCTATCATAACATTCGGTATCAACTTGCCGTCCATTTCCCTATTCAGTGCTGTAACATGGTCTATTGTCTTAGTGAGCCATTCTACCACCGGATACATGCTTATAGCAAACATTTGCATCGCATGTGCGAGCTTCATCTTTATATCCAGGAAGGACTTGTCTCTGGCTTTAACCTCATCTGTTGTAAGACCGATGGAATTTAGCGCATCACCATACCTGTCTATCTCTCCAGTTAGCATCTTTTGCGCCAAAGCGACGTCTTTAATACCGGCTTGCTGTGCAATTGCTTGGACAAAGAACTTGTCATTTAATCTGTTTTGTTGGCCACTAGCAACAATAGCTTCGCGGATCATTCTGAGTCTTTCTTCTTCGTCCGCCATTAGCAACCTAGTACTATTTAGCAAGTTTCCGCCTAAAATAGCATTTAGGCCGCCGGCTGCCTTGGCTGCACCTTCAAAAGTATCGTATTGACTAAATGTGCTGAACACATCTGCGGCACTAATGCCCAGAGATCGCGCTGATGCCGAAGTCCTTCTAAATACATCTTCTGCATCTCGTCCAAACTTCGCTAATTGTGGCGTCAAGTTATGAAATGAGTCAGTTAGCTCGGTTACAGACATATTGAGTGACGTGGCTAAACCAGTCATTCGCATAGTCATTTCTAGAGCTTCTCTGGAACCAAGTTGGAATACTCTCATTCCAGCTTCTTGTATCGCGGCTACTTTTTGTGCCGATACTCCAAATTTGTCTAGAGCAACGGTCGTATCCGTCAAAGCCTCTTTCTCTGCTTTTGTCATAAACGCGAACTCAGTCATTTCGGCACGTAAATCTTTTACGGCTCTAGCTGAATCTTCCGTTGATACTCCAAATTCAAAGTTGTTCCTCTGAGTCTTTATTATAAGTTCATTGTACTCGCCAAATGTGGTTGTAGATCTTCTAAATGCCGCCAAAGAAGAATCTTGAGCAAAAGCTAGATCCAGCGTCTTCCTGTAAACGGTCTCCGTTATTGTGCCCAACATATTGCTGGCGGTGAATAGATCTTTTCCAGCAAGTGCCGCTCTTTTGAAGGCTTCTGCTAAGCCGCCGGGGCCTCGTGCAGCCCTAATAAAGGTACCAAAATAGCTTTTTCTCCACTGATCGGATATACCGGTTAGTGCGGTGAGTTGGTTCTTTGTTCTATCAGCTATAGCCCCTTGCGCACTATGTATATCCTTGAGCCTGTCTATCTTCTCTTCTAGTTCTCTGTTATCTTTTTCACGGAGGGCGACTACTTTCTCCTGATTGGCGATTTCATCTTTACCTACTTCAATTCTCCGAGCCTCTTCGTCAGTTAATTCCGCTTTTCTTTCTAGGCCAGAGATCTCTTGGCGGAGGACGTCTAGCGTCTGCTGCTCTTTGATCAGATTTTTTTGTCTTGCTTTAAATTGATCATCCTGCTTTTTTATGAAGAGGCTGCGGGCCGAGGTGGCCAAATCAAGCTCTTTTCTTAAGGTCGAATATGCCCTTTGTAATCTTTCGACATTCTCCGCTGCTTCTTCTATATTGTCGTCGTCCACCCCGGGCATTGACGCGTCGGCAGTACGGGACCCGCCAGTTCTAGAATAATCATTAATAGCTTTTTTTAGGAAATCTGCAAAACCAGACAAATCGTCAGGTCCAGACGCAAACGCAGGTATATTGGCAATGACTATTAATGCTGCTAATACTGCAAGAACTGTTAGCAAATTCCTAGTTTCCTATTTGAGAGGCCATTTTAAGCCTGTTGCTGATTCAAAGCCTCGAATAGCTTTGTCTAATTTGTATTTATCCTGAAAGGTGGATGGATTCGCCAATCCGTACATTTTGTAACTGTCCATATAACTCTTTTCTGCAGCCAGTGTTGACGTAAAAGAATCCAGTTGACGGGGGGTCCCAGTTATTGAAACTGGAGCAGCGGCTCCCTTCCAATTATCACCAAACAAATAATACATCAAATTCTTTATCTTGGCTGCCATACGCGCCAATGACATTTCATTGATCTCCTCTTTGTCTGCGACATTCAGGTCAATTTCTATAGTAACAAGATCATCCATTAGAAAATCCTCGATATTGTAATTAGTTGGTTGCAAGAATAAAGCCACCAGTGTTCACTGTGGCTACTGGTGGGCGCAGTTGATAAGAAAAAAAGCCGGGGATTATCCCGGCTTGTAATTCCTTTTTGACTTTCTATTTTGCTTTTCGTATTCTTTTTTCTCTTCTTCAAAATGTCTAGATAGCCTCTCTAGAAACCACTGTCTAAGTTGGACAGGGAGATTATATGCCTCAATGAAGCTCCAGCCACCATGAAATTTTAATAAAAAGAACTGCTCATATACTTCTTTTATGTAATCAGGCCCGAGGCCAAAAAAAGTCCGCAGTAAGCGGAACCTCCATATCAGATTCATAGCTGCACGTATCACAAGCAAACTCTTGTGTTAAGTCAACATTTGGTGTTAATTTCTGATATGTAGAGCGCAGATGTCTCGAATCCAAGGCCGGCATATTTTCAACAAAAGATGCGACGACGGTACGGTCGTTAGACCCGTTGACAGATACTATAAAAGATTTGAACTGGTTGGTTATCATAGCATCGGCGCCAGGCAAACGATGCTTTTTCTTACTTTCAACCATCTTGGCAAGCTTAGTTTCATCCTTACCTGTTAAGAACTTAACCTCCACAGAAGCTTTGGTGATCGGCATCTTTACGACGAACGTATTGTTCGTAGTACTCTCCACACCCTCCACATCCTCTGTACCACCAAAATTAATATTACTTTGCTGTAGATCAAAGGCGTAATCCGAAACAGTTAAGCAAACTGGGCATGTCACCTTTGTCTCATATAGGGCGCCATATCCAGTTATTCTCGACGCAATCAAAACTGCGTTTTTATCGCCGATAAGAAGATCAGAAGCCTTAACCGCTTTATCAATTAGTACACTCTCAACAAGCCTATCCAATACTAGGCCTTTTTTAATCAAAGTTTTGGATACTAAGATATCCTCTTCCTTTGCTGTCATGTATTTAATTTCTACAGTGTCTTTGTTCTGCAGAGGATGGCCCGCATCGTAAAACTTTCCCTGCGATGGTAATTCAACAAGTTCTGTTGGTGTTACGAATGCTAATTGGGTTGATGGGTCAAACTGGGTGGTTGCTGCCACTGCAGCTTCGGACGAATTAGCAGCACGGGCAGATGCCCGGGCGCTATTATTTCTTCTTGCCATGTTTCCTCACTTGGTTTTCAATATTATTGTACTATTTTACTGAGCACTATTTAACTCTAATTTTGCCCGCTTGCTACTCTGCCAACAGTTTGTGCACTGCCCAGTCATAACGTATCGTTAGGGAAATTTCTAGAATCTCGTCACTTGTGTAGTCTAAGTTGCCAAAATCTACATTCTTAATCCAAGCATTTTGTAGAGTCCATTCCTCTAATTCTTTGTCAGCGGGAAAGCTTAGAGCATCAGAAGCTTGTCTGTCATCCGGAGCCGATCCAAATTTGACCAATCTCCAGTTGCCAACGCCAAAAACTGCACGTGCTTTTGTAACTGTGTCTGTAGTTCCACCAGCCGGAACATTGTCGGGCAAAACATAACCAGATTGCTTCAAATAACTGTATAGAAGGTTTGTTGCATCTGGACTAACGGGATCGACCAATGTTACAGTTATTTCATTCCATCGTACACGTCCTGGGTAATAAAACGTGTGATTTATATAGGAATGCTCTGCTTCCGTAACTTCATAACCGGGTTGGGTAGCGGTTTTAACAATGTACTGAGGAATTGCCTCATCGTTTACGTTACCGAACTGGAGAATCCATCTATATTGCCTTTTAGGCTCAAGATATCCAGCCGCCCACGGCACTATCGCTGCTTTCTTGTTATTTCCCATCTAATAATTTCTCCCGTTATTACTAATAATTAGTCAAGCTCGCCAAAATGCCTCTTTAATCTTCAAACGATGCCCCCGAATCCGTAACAACAAAGTCGATAGCAATGAATTCGATGGCTCTGGCTGGCTTGAGGAAGATCTTGGCATACATGATATTCCTATCAATCATATCCGGAGTAGTTGTGGTCTCATCCAAAACAACCCTAAAGTCTACTAGGCCACCGCCGATCTTCACACTTCGCAAGAATGGCTCAACCTTGCCTCTGAAGAGATTCCATGTTGCAGAAACATTGTTCTTAAACAGCATCCTTGCAGAAATTCTAGAAATCTCTTTCTTAACATAGATAAGTAGTCTACGCACATTGACTCTATCCAAAGCCGATCTGGAGGCTTGCAAAGTCTTCTGTCCGAACACAACCAAACCCTCTGCAGGGAAAGAAGCGATTGGGTTAATATTGACCTCGTATAACTTATCTCTCTCGCGAGAATTGAGTTTGCCGTCGATTCCAACAACTGGAATTCCAGCCGCACCCTCTGAAAGGCCACCTCTAGTAAACCCAGCAGGGGCGAACCATGGCGCAGCATTTCTGTCGTTAGAGGCATAGGTACCTAGAGCGACCAGAGAGGGCGGAGCCCACAGTACAGCACCGTTAATAGCGTCTCTAATCTGCACCCATGGGTAGTAGGCGGCTGCGTAACTAGAGTCCAATCTTCTGGCTTCTAGGTTACTGACAACTGTAGAAACATTTCCCGTTCTAGAGGAATGTACACCAGTTTTCTCTGCTCTAGGAGACAATCCGCCTTTTGGATCAATAATTGCCATGGCGTCAGCACGGTTCTCACAGACATTAATCATGTGAGAAGTCAGAGACTCATTTGTTACGCCTGGAGCAACCAGTAGATTCATTTCTACAGCTTCAGGATCTGCAACTGAATCAATTGCACGCTTAATCGAGTTGAAGACATAGCTAGTCTCCTGTGTCGTATTGCTCAGGTTTTCAGTCTCGTCCTGATTAAAGGGATCCATTTCTGTAATATCCACACCATTAAATCCACCAAACAAGGGCATGGTAAACTTATCAAATCCGGCATCTAGAATACCCTTGTAGGTCCCACTCAATGCAGTCAATGATTTGTCGGCTGCAGCAGCTTGAGTGCGTGAGCCAGTCACATACGTGGCAACCCCACCATCAACTTTAATATCATCCAACGTGAAGAAGGAATCTGTTATAGTTATAGGATCGCTGTTGCCGCTATCCCATGAACTGACGCCATTGGGCTTAGCTCTAACATAATCTCTATAGCTGGCATCAAAAGCTGCTGAGCCAGTATTGGGATTTATACCAAAGTAGGCATCCCTATGATTTGCAAGTGCATTCTCAGCGCTATTGCTTCTAAAGAAGTCTTTTATGCTTGGAAAGTCATATTGTGCATAGAACCCGTCGCCATCACCGTCGGTCCCCGGGATGTAAATGACGTGGCCGGTGTACGGATCCGCTTCGGCGTTGCCCACATATATGCCGTCTTTTATGCCTTTAATAAAAGGACCGGCATGAACGGGGGATAAGGCGCCGCCGACGATGCTAGGCGGGGCTGCCCCAACAGTAGCTGAACCAGATAAGAGGGCGAACGAATCAAACACTGGAATCCCGTGGAATCCAAAAGGAAGGTATTCAGCATCTGTTGCGCCGTAGTCAACTTCTTCATTCATCTCAACACGAATATACTTGGACTGGTTTCCGTATTGTCCATATTCGCGATATCTACGTTCTGTATCGTCCCAAGACACATATCTGTCGCCAATCTTCCGTGCAACATAATTTAAGGATGTTGGGTCTAAGTTACAATTTGTGTATTGTTCAATAATTTTGGGAGCGTTATCTGTATCGTTAACTTTTCTAAGCAACACAGTGAAACTTCCATATGGATTTACATCGTGATTTTTAGAATATTTGACATCTTTGATAGATATTTTTAGATTGTTTTGTTCCCATTCGCCACCCTCATTATGAGTGATGAATCTGAACAGCTTCTGCATAGCACTAGGCTCGAAGTTAGTAGCATCTGTAGTTAAATCTTGAGAGAATATCCAGCCAGTCTTAGCTACTTTTACTGACATCTCAAGGTTTCCGCCATCAACACCTGTACCGGCTAGCGGCAGTAGTATTCCGATTGCAGTGGAGGTCGAAGCTAGCCCAGAGTGTGATTTGATTGTCCTATCATAGCTCTCTCCGAGCCAATAATTGACCTGAGTGGAATTACTAGAGACAATTCTAGAGTTTGTTAGCTGTGGATTCGTGTTAAAAACTTTTCTAATGTACTTGTCAGAGTTCTTATCAAAGTTGAAAGCAGCTCTCTTGACTAGTCCATGGCTAGAATCGTAAATTAAAGCTGTGTGTTCACCGCCAACGGTTGTCACGCCAGAAGTCGAAAGGAAAGGGATAGCTGCGCCAGAGGCATTTGTGCTCACCTCATCGCCGCCATTATATAATGTACCACTCATTAACATGTAACCGCTGTCTAGGTACCAAGTTGCGGCTAGCGAGCCGGTACCGTGCGCGCTGAGGCTCCCGGACTGCGCCAAAAACAAGCTATAAGCGCCGCCATTTGACGCCTCGGTGTTCGTCGGAGTATTTGAGAGTTTCCAGCCTGCGGCGCCAGCCGTTGTAGCTTTGCTATGAGCAACTCCAGCCAAGCGAATAACCGTAAGTGGGGCATTGTTTTTCAACCATGCTTGTGCTGCATAGGCAGCATATGTCGGGGCTGCTTTGTTTCCTTCCCTATATACATCGTTTGATTCGCCGCCTGGATGTGGATTTCCAAACACATCTATAAATTCAGAAAACGAATTAACTTTGACCGGGCGGAGCGCCGGGCCTCTAACCGTGTTCCCAATAACCACCGGACCAACTGCTAATTCATCAGCAACGGAAGGTAAATGAGAATTGTCGATTTCGTTAAGGAATACGCCAGGCGATACGAATCGAAACTTTCTAGAAATCAGATTGGCCATTATATATCTCTCCTATTTCATCTCTCACAAATGTAGAGTATCATTCCTTAATAAATAGTATAGGGTATTCTCAACCTCCACAAATAAATATAAAATAACCCCCCCATCCCAAAGAGACAGGGGGGTTACAGGTTGTCTTAGCCAAAAGAGGCTAATCCTCTATTGACTGTGCACTTATAGGCTTGGGAAAAATCAATTCCATATCCGGAGTTGTGTCCTCATCAGTTATTTGTCCAAGAATTAGTTTTTCTCTTCCAATACGGACCTCGACTGCGTTCTGTCTACGTACAAAGAACGGTTGTTCCTCGTTCTTATCCGCCCCGAACACATACGCTAGCGCTTTCACGTTTATCTTGCTGGCATACTGTCTTTCTTCTTCACCCAAAGATGCGATATTGTTTTCCTGTGAGTAATCCTCTTCAATAAATCCTTCATATCGATGACCTGAACGTCCAAATGAAAAATAATTAACGCCCCCAGTCTTTACCATGAAAGGAGAGAGTATTTCGTTCATTTGTTGTTGATATTCAGTGCGGATCGATATGGAGTATGTTATATCTAAATAAACCGGTATCGGTATCGAAATCGACTCGTAAACAACTTTCTCATTAGTCCTAGGGAAGTTTATACCCCCTCTTTTGACATCCTGAGAGCCATCGATGTTCCCATATCTCCTACTTGAATCCGCATTTGCAAAATTTGACGTCTTCTTTTGATTAATTTGCTTAGATATTGTTATGACGCCGCCCTTTGCGTCCGGATGAGGGGGGATATTGGAAAATACTACGCCCTTTTTGGATAGGCTCTTAATAACCGACGTACGTTCAATCGTAATTATTGGAAGAACCAGTGTCCCTTCATTATCTCTCAATCCCTTCTGCTTCTTTATTTGGTAAGCTCTCTCAGATGACACCCAAATTACCGGAACTTTGGTAAAACCCTTGTTTGTAGTGCAGAATACGTCGATTCTTTCATTGACCCAATCAAACATGGCTTGATCAATCGTTTCTAGGTTAGAGGGTTGAAATGGTATTTCCTCCATATGATCATGGGAAGCTGGAACTTGGGCGTATCTATCGTCACGCATAGTTCTTCTAGAAAATTGGAATGTCTCTCTTTTACTTCGCATTGAACAGTCCCTCTCTTGCTCTTATACATTTGGCCACGATCTCCAACTTGTGACTCTCGTGACCAAATATAAGCTTCGGCTCAGCCAACGTAACTATTTCATAATAAAGTTTTTCATATTGAATAAAATCACCCTCTCTAACAAAGAGATCTTGATCTTCAGTTAATCTCTTCTTATGGAAGTGTATATTGAGGCTGGATCTTCTGTCTATACCGTAATTAGTTGACTCAGTGCTGTGCCCTTCCCATTCTACCAACGCATACACTAGAATTGGTGGGAGAAAAGTCTTATGCAAAGCTTCCCCATATAAAGGATGATAGTTTGTGTGTTCCAGATCTATTGGAAAATAAAGTACCGGTTGGCCGATTACTCTCTCTATAAGCTCATCGTTGACTTGCTTTACAAGATTCCTCTCCTTCTGTCCTGTAAACAATGCAGGAGGTGGCTTACTGGGTTGGTCCCATTTATTATCGGCCATGAATTATCACCCCTGATAGATCCCGTATGGTATTTGAGTAAGGGCTTTATTCGCATTCTCCATAGTCGTAGCATCTTGCTCAACCAACTTGGAGTATGTTAATTCATCAAGCACGGTTTTCAGTTCTTCTCTTAATTTGTCCTGCTCTTCGCGAGCCTGAGTGACCAACTCTGACCCATTCAGAGTTACCGACTCACCCGGAATCGGAATTGTAGAGAATTTACTTCTTATCTGTCCAAGCATTTCTTTCGACAAAGATAAAGCAAACCTTCTTACCCACTGTTTGCCCATGCTATTGATCTTATCATAAGGCAGATTCTCAAATGGCAGGGTATTTAGGTTGTTTATGCCCTTAATACCAGTAGTGCTATTCGAATCGCTCTCCTCCCATGCATCTTTGGGAATTGAAAATTCAACCCAGACCTTATCTGGAGCGAAGCTCCCACTATCTGGGAAATATGGGAATATTCTTAAATTATTATTGACAATCCTATAAGACCAGTGTGAAGTTCTGGTGTAAAGTGCGTCCTCAAACGCCATGGCCTGCAATTTGTTCTGCCAAACAGGTACTATTTGAAATGTTGAGTCGTCGGCAAATTGACCGTAGGTGGACATGTTTCCTAGAACATTTATGCCACCATAATAGCCAAAGAATCTCCACATCGCATGAGGAGTTTTATAATATACTTTCCTTATTATTACTTTTTTATTTCCAATCCCACTAAAATCAACTGAATCACCACCATCATTTTCACCTGTGGAGGAAGCTGTGGCCAGAATCTGTTGCATATCGTAATTTTGCACACCATTCGTAGGCGTGAATGAGGCTGAATATATTTGCTCTGTTCCTCCGGTGTTTGTTTCCGCCGAAGTTAAGTCTGCGACTCTCTTTGGGTATGAAATTTCAAACCTAGGATACGCTAATTCTACTTCTTTGCCTTTGAGCGTCTCGCCTGAGTTGATCTGACCATCTTGATCAAAGGAGGCAGTGGTATTCCCAAGTAAACTCCCTAAAGAACTTTTTGCCTGGTGAAGATTGACAATGTAGGAATACTCAAACACAGCTTCTTCATACGCGGTGTATATTTGAGTATGATCCAACTCAATGTCTAGAACATCCCCGCCTAATTTTTTATAGGTATAGGAAACCTGATCCACCGCACCAGAAACAAAAGCATCCGTAGAATACACACCATACGGCAAACTAGAGACAACATCCCCATGGGTTCCCGTTGATGGTAATATAGAGTTGCTGGTTTTACTAGCTGGTCGTAATGTCGGCTGCGCCATAATTAATTCTCCCTCCCAGTAATTAGTTGTAGATTTTTATATAGATAATAAAAAACCCGCCCCGGAACTTTCCAAGGGCGGGTTCAAAGCCAATTATCGCTTTTTCCTATCGATTAGGAGGCTGAGCCACCTTCACCGATGAGGCCACGGACGAGTACCAGACCGTACATATCGGGTCTGACCATCTTCTTGGCATAGCGGGTCATGACACCCTTGCGAGGCACGAAGTCCTCAGGCCCGAAGATAGTTGGCGTGACCTGTAGAGGCACATACGGTGCATATACATAGCCACTCTCTAGGAAGCTGTTTCCTCTGCGTCCAACCAGCATGACGTTTCTTGGGAAGTAAGGGTCAACCCAAACATCGAACTTCTTGCTGAGCTGGCCGGTTCGGACAGCACCTAAGTCGCCTTTATCATTGTCTGCGGTGATATTAGCACGGAAACCTGAGGTAAACTCAAGCACGTTAGCTAACTCGGGGCCACAGACCACGAAGTTGGCGCCACCTCTGAGAGTCTTACGATGGATTCTAGCAGAAACCTCATTAACGGTTTCAATTAGAGTCTCATACCACTCAGAGACAGTACCGGTGAAGTCAGGAGCCGATGCTCCTGCGCCCACCTCTTTGCCAGTCTCGCGGTTCAGGAACATACCTGGGGAACGCGACCAGTAAAGAGTGCCGGCCTTCGAGCCATTGATTAGATCCGAGAGGATCTCTCTATCAATCTCTAGAGCAATCTGCTCAGAGAGGATCGAAGTCAACTCAACCTCAGCATCGAGGTTGTGATAAGCATTCAAATCCTGACCAAGCTCAGGCGTCCACTTAGCCTTGAGCTTCTTGGTGACCGCGGTGACAGCCACGCTGTCGACCTTGATATCAATCTCTTTGATATTTTCTTCACCTTCCAGCTGCCATGGAGATCCACCTTTGACGGAACCAATAGCGTTGCTAGCCGCGAACGTATCTGCTCTTGGGTAGCTGACGCTGATGCTGCCGCCCTGAGCTAACGCAGCACCTAGGTCGGTTGCATCAGCAGACCCATCGACAGAAGCAACAAACACGAGCACGTGACCATTACCAGAACCTGAGAACTGGTTGAGTCTGCGCACCTGTCGTCCGCCGCCGACAGTACCGGAAGCAGCAGTGTTAATGGTAACACCAATCAAGTTTCCACCGTCGCTAATATCAAAATCAGTTAGATCGCTGACTGCGATTCGACCGATAGCGACGTTGGTCGTTCCGGACGTGAAGTCAGGATCGAACTGGCATAGCTTGTCAAATGTGTGTTGGGAGCCATCGACACCATCGAGTTCTGCTAGCGAACCAGTACCACCGAAGGTACCAGAAGCCAAAACCGTGATAGCTGCGTCAACGGAACCAGTCGGAGACGAGTAGCCGTTGTTAAGGTTGTATGGACCATCTTCGGCTGAGTCGCCGGTCAAGTCGACACCACCGGTTAACTGCGAAGCAACAACTCCACCACCGAATAGTGAATCGCTAGCCTCATAGCCCAAGTGATGGTTTGTTAATCCGCCATCAGTAGACACTACAAAGTCTAGGAAGAAAATGAGACCCGAAGGCAAGCTCATTGGCTGCACAGAAACGAGTTCATTTGCAATTAGCCCACCGAAAACACGGCGGACGATGGGGAACGCTACAGCAGCGAAACCTTCGACGTCACCAGCAGCCATGCTAGTCGACTCACGAAGAAGCTCTTTTGCTTGGTTCTCCAGTAGACGAGAGATACTATCTTTAGTACGCTCAGTACCTAGTCCCTCCAAGAGACCAGTTTTTTCCCATTTATTTCTCAAAGCAGCACCCTCTTTCGAAACGTCTCGATTGACGATGCCCTCTGTTAGTTTATCCAGAACTGACATGTTTAATTTCCTCCTTTTCAAGTAATTCCAGCTAGTTTCTTCATCCTGTCCGCAAAATTGTGGTCAGGACGGCCCGTGTCTCGATCGCGAGTACGAGCTAGTAGAACTGCAGAAGAATTTCTTGAAACAGCTTCGCTAAGTGATTTAGGCTCACCTTCTTTGAAGGAACTCCCCACTGCGCTCTGAAGGGTTTCAAAAACTACCTTCGCCTCTTCTACCGAATTAGAATTTTGAATAGACTCGACAATCTTATTTTTTTGTCGCTCATTCAAGGAGTTGTTAGACAAAATTCTGTTTGTATACAGCAACTTAGCGTTGCTAACATTTACCTCATTAAGCTTGTTGGTTAATTCATAAACCTTAGCTTCGTAGTCCTTATTGAACTTTCTAATAGATTCGGCCGCGTTGACAACTCTTTTGTTCTCTTTTTGGAGTTTGTCAACAGCGGTTCTTAATTCCTCATTTTCCTCGGCAACTTCCGTGTCCTGCTCTCTTGCCAGTACTGCATCTTCAGCCTGGTCTAGAGTAGCCTGCGGTGTGCCGGCCCAGCCAGTTCTTTGTGGCTGTATATCTACTACTAATTTTTCTACGATCTCGTCAATCTCTTGTTCAGAGATTTCTACTGCTTCCTCTTCTTCGACCAACTCTTTCATCATCTCTTCAGTTAACTCAAATTCCTCTTGGTCTCCGAGAGGCTCAGAATCTTCTAAGCCAGAGGCCAATTCTTCACGATCAACCATATCGGTCTCATCGCCCTGCATTTTGTCTTCAACCCCGGAACGTAGCGAATCCAGATCTAGTTTGACCATCTCATCGCTACCAGATTTTACTTGCGCATCTAATTGATCCACTTTCTGTTCAACGTCACCTAAAGCAGCTTCTGCTCCAGAAATAGCGCTTCGTAGTTGCTCGATGTCATCAGAAGAAACCTCGCCGGCTGAATGACTAGAGGGGAGTTGATCTTGTACACCCTGATCAAGTTCTGAATCTCCTTCGAGGGGCTCTTCGGCAGGTAATTCTTCACCAGCAAGAGCTAATTCATCATCCAAGCCCATATCATCTTCAACTTCCAAAAGTGAAGAAACGGCTTCTTTGATTTCATCAGAATACTTATCTATCACAGTTTGCTCCGCACTTTTTAAGGCAGCTTCCCTTAATGCGCTTGCGTCTACTATCGCTTGTTCTAACATTGAAGACATGTGGTCTCTCCTAAAATATACCTCAGATCACTATTAATTAGTGTTTCAGTTTTATAAATACCTTTTTTTATACAGATTATCTAGCATGTACTAGAATGAGGCCCCATAAAGTTTAATAACAAACTTGCCCGAAGCATACGTCCCACCCGAACCGCCGGCGGCATCGCCGGCGGCAAGGTGTAGGAAGTCGTTGACACAATTGGTTAAATCAGTTGTTCCCATGCCCATCACGGCTGCAGAT
>Ga0080013_1002590_pt1 | contig 20942 bp, 15 predicted proteins | sample ETNvirenome_6_85_FD_69236 | JGI IMG/M metagenome (GOLD analysis project Ga0080013, IMG submission 69236) | Marine viral communities from the Pacific Ocean - ETNP_6_85 (SPADES assembly) (version 2) | ecosystem: Environmental > Aquatic > Marine > Oceanic | place: Pacific Ocean | collected 2013-06-19 | reverse complement strand
CTGATGGGGGTAATTTAAATATGGTAATAACAACAGTAACGGAACTCGCAGACCTTGAAACCCGCGTCAGATTGATGGCGGGGATTGAGCAGGAAGAACTGGATAACGAAACACTCGATATTTTGATTAGTGTGGCGAGTGAATGGTTCTTCAGTCAAATAGGGTCGACATATACAATTGGGGAGGATGCTGCTTACGATAATGCGGTAATGTATTACTCGTGTTATTTAGCTTGCATAGCTCAGAATGGCATGGGAATCGAGAGGATTCAAGTTGGGGATTTGGCTGTCTATTATGAAGACGAGGCATTCATTCATTTCAAGGAACTGGCAGACCAGCAACTGGTCATGAAGCAAAGTCTCAGTATAAAGAGAACAACTTACAACGCTAATCCATGGACTGGAGAAGTCAACTGGAAGAAGAACGTTACAGGTGTGGATGCTACGAAAGATATGTATCCAAAGCCTAGAGGAACTGGAGATGACTAATGCCGGGTTTGATTGGTTCACAGGGGGTCCGTCCGGGCGCTCTGAATATGAACCGCGTCTTTCGGGCGCTGCGATATCGCACCGAACAAGCTCAATTAGTCACTTATCACAGACCAGCTATTTACGATACTGACGACTACGGGGTCCCAACAGGGACTTCAGCGGCTGTACCAGAGCTTTTATTACCTAATTTACCTGCTATAATAAGGCCCGGTGTGACAGCAGATTATATGCAGGAACGTGCAGGTAGTAGTATCATAGGGACTGCCCGAATTTATACTCCGAACATTACCACAATCAAGAATTATGCTAATTTTGACCAAGATAACAATACCAATTTCAATGAAATAGAAGGCTGGGATAGGCTTATTACTAATTACAGGACCATTTATAGCGTTCCCACGTCTGCTACTGGTAGTTGGACCTCAGGTACTGCGGATTATACATTCACTTCTGATGGGGAAACTCTCAGTGCTACGATGGGAGCAGGTTATGATGGCTCATTCTATTTTACTACTTCGGCAGTAAATACCCTAGAAGCAGACCGTCTTCGTTTTAAGATTAAAGCCAGTACAGGCTCATGCACTTTTACCAATTTTATAGCATACAATGGGGGCACACAGGATACTGATTATGCTACTACATATGCTCCTGCTTCATTAACCAGTATCCCTACTGGGAGTTGGCTAACGGTTGATGTACCATGGATAACCGGAACAGTAGCAAGTGGAACCAGTATTTATGAATCAGGAACTCGTTATGCTACTACGGTCACATCAGGTAGTAGCTATGATTACGAATCTGATTTGAGGGATTTGGAATTTAATATTTCGGGGACCTCTGATGGGGACGCTATATACTTAAAAGAAATAGAGTTTTATAAATCCGTTTCGTGGCACGTTCACTCTTTAAAGGACATGACTGACGGCTATATAATTTTTAACTGTGTCCGAACACGCGGACGCATTGATTCACGAAGGAGGGCATATACTGAATAATGGCCCCTAATCATCTTAACAACATTGAGCAGGTCCTTATTGATAATCTACGGGACGGCACATACAATACCATAGCTGGAATAGGCTCTGGCTCAGCATGGGACACTACAGATGTTACTGTCTTTCCTCAATTTCCTTCAACGGATGAAACTAAATATCCCTGCATAATCACAGAAATGATAGCTAATGGGATAGAGACTCAGTATATGGGTCAGAATCTCACAGATAGAACAGGCGCGGCTGCCAAAGGGGAGCTTTATGGAGTAGGCTTTAATATATATGTTATGGTAGATAGAGCTAGCTCTATTACGATTAGTGGGTCTCCATATAGAGAAAGAAGGTTGATTAATTATCTCATGCTTAATTGCGCTAATGTCCTCACAGATTGTGATTTTACGAACATATCTCCTCAGACCGAGGTAGAAGAGCGACATTTTAGTGGCTTTCGTGATGTAGGATATAATGCTGAATTGGAGACATGGGTGGCTATAGCCTCAATGGTTGTAATCTTTAAGAACTCACGTTAATTATGGCAGATTATGAATATGTACACGGTCAAGCGTTCGCTAAACAGAACGTTTTTCGTACAATAACTATAGCGTTTCAGCCCTATATTCCTTTTAGTCAAGCCTTTGTGATGGATATAGCTAATGTTCCATTTACAGCGGGCCGGTCAGACCCCAGTTACTTTCATTTTGCGCCCAGACAGGCACCCGAAGAAGAGGAAACGGATAAGATGGGAAAATATCCATGGAAGCAGTCGGGTGGGAGATTGGATTCTTACTTGGGGATGGGAGGGGGTAGGTTAGCGGCGATGTCCGTCAATCCTATCCGTATTAATAAAGTTTTACAGAAAGCTCGTAACTTGCAGGGAGAAGCATCCGCAGATGTAATGGGGGAAAAGATGAAAAACCTGTTCGATTCGGGGGATTTTGCTGGTATAGAGAAAGGTCCTACTGCCCGCCAAGGATACAATCCACGTTCCGTGAGATTAATGCATGAATTGGAAACAGAAGGACTTACTTCTTTATTTGAGATGCAAGCGAGTGAATCGGGAAAGCAGTGGACGGGTTGGGATTTAGGGATAGGTGGTGAACGAGACCCCTTGCGGTCTGGTCTTAATGAATTGGGAGGATTTGATATAATGCTGGAACACCAGCGCTCTTTAAATGAATACCTCGAATCAACTTTGGATATAGATATTAGAAAGGAAGGGTTGCACAGTATGGAGATAAGTCGAGCGCAAGCAAGTGGTCAATTAACTGCGTCTAAGATGTTTACAAATCTTGATTTTATAGCCAGAGATAAAGCAAGCGTAACACGAGAGTGGAATGTGCATATAGGAGATAGATTTGATAGATTAAATAAGGAGTTTGGGGATAGATATGAAGCAACTTTGCAGAGAATAATGGATGATGCTGGAGGGATAAATGTAGCTGGGTTAGACCCTGTAGAGGAATATATTACTGCGGACCCTCATGTAGCAGCGAGTAGATTGATTACATCAGGTATTCCTACACCCCTTGCGGGGTTGAATCAGGGATTGGGGGTGCGAGATAGAAGACTTAATGCGACCATGAGAGAAATGCTTGATAGGTTGCGTAAAGACAGGCTTATAGCTGCTATTAGAGGAGGAACTAAGAGTGCTCCTCATTTATGGAGTGGCCCTTTAACTGATAAATTCTATGGGGCTGTTTTAATATATCCTACTGAGGATAATAGGGAAATAACTTTTACTCAGCGCCAAGATATCGGGGGAACACCTCAAGTCACAAGTGTGACTCGAACATTTAGAGTACCCCAAATGAATGCATCTAGAATATGGGTTATTCCGGCGGAACATGGGGAAATACTCAATGATTATGCTATGTGGATGAAGAATCAGGGGTATATTACGGAAGCTCAACGTGTGGATGGCTTATTAGAGGCGAAACAATTCGCAGCTAATGAAGCTATGTTAATATTAAATCGTTTGGGAGTGGCTGGAACGTGGTTCGCTGCCACTGGACGTGCTTATACAGATGCGGTTTTACAGATGAGAGCTGCTGTTGTGATGACGAGAGGATTGACTTCTACTAGTTTAGCATCATCATTACACCAACAAATTAGAGATTATTATGAGTCAGGAGCTATGAAGGAAAATGTAAAGAATTGGTATGAACAACTAATGGAAGAAAGTAATACGTTAACTAAGGCGTGGTTTGATGCTCAGGAGATGGGGAAGGGTCCTGTTGTAGGAAAACCCAATAAGATGGGCACTACCAGAAGTTCTGAGTATGTATTAGGGGATGAGTTAGGAAATCCTCGTAAGCATTACTTAGGTGTATGGAGTGATGCTATGGAAGAAAAGACATGGAGAGGACCAGCTGAGGGTTCGAAGGGAGATGTAGGATATAATTTTGCTATTGCTCCGTTTGTTACGAGTAGGCGTGCCTTCGTAGCATCTTCAGCATCTAGTATTTCTCCAACAATGGCAAAATCATTGAGGCGCAACAGGTAATTGAAGCAAAAGCTTTATATACTAAGTCAAGGTAATTAAAAAGTAACGAGTGGAATGGAAAGCACTGAATGTCTAGACACAAAATAAGGAGAAAAGAAATATGGCATATTTCCTAGGAAGAGATGTTGATGTATTCATCACAACGGAGTCGACAACGGCTGAAAGTGGCACTAACAATTGTTCAATCATAGTTTTGGATTCTGGTAGCGCCGGTGACGCGGCTGTTTGTAGCTTAGTAGCTACAACAGGTGCATCGGCTGTATCAGGGAATTGCATCCCTGAACTTACCGACGCAACAGTTGTGAGTGGTGCCATCAATGACGTGACAGGAGTTGACCTGTCTATAAGTGTATCTGACGAAGACGTGGGCCCCTTTCTAGGACACCCTCAAATTATGCAAAAAATAGAGCTTAGAAAGCAAACCGTCATTACAGTTACACGAAAGAAAAGTAATCAATTTTGGGATACCATTTTTAATGGTCCCTGCGCTACAGGTGCCTTTGTAGAAGGAGATACCCCAAATGCGATGAGAATGGGGGCTAGATTTGGAATAGAATTTGATTCTGGACCAGATGCTAAAATATCCAATGGAGCCACATATATGATGGATGTATTGGAAAGTGGAAGCACTCACAATACCTGTTATGGGTATAGATTACATGTAAGATTAAAAGACGATACTACCGGTGAGATTTTTACCGTAGTAAATAGCGTTATGACTGGTCATACCGTGTCGTTAAATGCGGATGGAACAACTGAGGAGACTCTTGAATTTACAAGCTCAATAGTACCGATGCCGTATATACCGACAGCGGCGAATGACTTTTATACTGGATTAACACCAATCGCGGAGCTCTGATATTAATGGTATTTTTCTTAGGTAAGGATGTAACTGTTAAAATAGCAGCTGAAAATGCGAGTTTTGGTGTAGGAACCACTACTGCGGGAGCGATTGATACTGGTGAAACTGATTTCGCTACGACCCGCGCTGGTGGCGGAACTGAAGCAGAACGCGTAATTGGTGTAGATTTATCAATTGGGGCACAGGACGAGGATATTACATACTTTGGTATGAGGTCCACGACCAAAGCTGAAATTAAGAAGGAAACTACACTCAGTATAACTCGTAAGAAGACGGATAATTCATGGGATACTATCTTTGCGAAAGCTAGATTTGGTATTAAGGGCTCAGCAGCTGCATGGCCCGGCTTAGAAGCACCTAATGCGGCTGCTACTGCTGGGGGAGCACCTGCTTTTAGTCACGGATATCGTTTATTCCTTGAATTTGAGGCACGACAGTCGACAGATGAGATAATTACTATCCCATATTGTTGTATTCAAGGTCATACCGTAAGTGTTAATGTTGATGGTACACAGGACGAAACTCTAGAATTTATGGGTTATGTTAGTCCAGTATACCAAGCTACACAAGACACTGGTGCAATTGATAGTAGCACAGTATAAGCAATTATTTATTTTGAGGGGGGCTTGAGCTCCCCTCAGGAGATACAAATGGAAGAAAAGAAAATTTGGTCAATGGATGAATTAGTAGCACTCACTGATGAAGTGCAAATAGATGAAGTAGTTTTTAGAGATGGAGTAGTAGAATTTCAATTTTGCGAACTTACAGAAAAGGAAGAACCTAAGTTATTAGCAGTTCCTGATGAACTACCCGAAGAAGAAAAGATGGGATTGTATCAGGAAATAGGTTCGCAGAGAGTTCTTAAGATGATACTAAAGGCTAATGAGAAAAATCCCGATGGTCCTCTTATAGCAGAGAAACAATGGAGCCTTTTACCAACTACGTTAAGGTATACGATAGCAAATAAAATATTAGGTGTAGAAGAGTTAGCACAAGTAAGTTTTCGGGATTGATGCTGGACTCGCCTGATGCGGTAATGCTTTATATACCTTTAATGAAACATTTAGGAATGTCGTGGGGTGAAATTAAAAATACACCTCGGTTAGAATTGATGGGCCTTATAAGCGCCTATCGTGAATACGCCGTGATGCATTCAATGGATGGTTATAGTGATAAGCAAGTAAGTGAAATGTCTAAGAGTAAACCTGAAGTGCGTTCTCAGTACGTAAAGTACTTGGAAACACGAAGGAGATATGAGGATATGGTGGGAAAGAAACGCCCTCCTGTTTCATTTAGAGGACTTGTATAATGGGTTTTGCAGGACAAGTATTTGCAGCGCGTGTCGCGATTGGATTGGCTGTTCCTAGCCCTCAGGCTTTACAAAAAACAGGGACAATGTTAGTTCAATTTATAGAACAGCTAGGACAACGTATAGCTTTAAAACAAAATAGAGGGCAGATTTCTGGTAAATATAAAGAAGAGTTGGATAAACTCAATAATTGGACTCAGTCCGGTCAAGAAAGAGTGCAGAACGAAATTCAAGTTAGAATGAAACGCCATCTGACGCGGATGAATACTTTGGTAAAGGGGAGTATGGAGAAATCTGGTCAAATACTCAAGAATCAACTAACTAATATACGTGGAGCACTTGGAACAATGACGACGGGAAAAGCTCTTACTCAAGGAATAGATGCCAGTATGAGCGATATGAATGTGGCTCTACAGTTGGCAGAAAATGTGGGTAATATGACAGAAAACCAACAACGTTCAGCTGTTAGGGGGTTACGTGAATATATTGACTTACAAGATAAATCTAATGCTCTTGAATATCAAAGGCTAAGTAAAATGGATGACCTTGACCCCGCATATTTAGAAGGGAAGGACACGCTCGCGACTCTGGAAGCGGAGAATGAAGCAAGAAAGGACCTTTTATTTACAGTTGAGGGATTGATTGCTAAAAAGAACAGTTTATTGGGTGAATATAGTGACCTTGTAGTGGAAGGAGAAAAATTCCGACAGATGCTTTTAGGTACAGTAGATACTATTCGTAATAAATTTAACACAGCTCTCAGAAATACTATAGCCATATTAACTGGTTTGGGTTACAAATTAAATCAAAATGCCCAAGAATTGGTGGATTATGAAAGAGAACTCTTGAACGCTAATTCGGTCTTTGGATTGACTAATGATAAGCTTTTTGAAGTTGGAAATACGATTATTGAATTTGGTAATCAGTATGGTATAGCGACCCAGAACGGCGCTGCTGGTCTTTACCAGCTTGCTTCAGCAGGTCTGGAAGCTAACGAGGCCATGAAGGTCTTACCACATACACTGAAATTATCCATGGCGGTGCAGGGAGACCACAATACTATCTCTAAACTTACCGCCCAGACCATCTTTGGTTTTGGGATGGAGATGGAGCAAGCAGCAGATGTAACTGACAAGTTCGCTTATGCTATCCAGAAGTCTCTTATTGAGTATCAGGATTTATCAAGCGCTGTTAAGTTCGCTTTACCTTTCTTTACCTCTACAGGGCAGAGCTTAGACCAGTTGTTAGGGGCTCTACAGATATTGACTAATAGAGCTTTAGAGGCTGGTATAGCTGGTAGGGGTCTTAGACAGGCACTCGCGGAGTTTGCTGAGAGCGCAATGGACGCTGAGGCTGGATTCCGTAAGATGGGTGTTGAGATTATGAATAGCGAGGGTGAGATGATGCAATTGACGGAGATAGCGGCACAATTCGCTGCGGCTGTTGGACCTGAAACTATATCTAACACTGAGCTTTTAACAACTTTGATTGAAGAATTGAATGTGCGTGGCGCGACTGCATTTATTCACTTGGTCCAAGCTTCAGATGAATTTACGGAAGCTGTTAAGAAGACTGAGGAGGCCGGGGGTCAATTAGATGAGATGGTAAGAATCCAGAATGAGTCGTTAGAGGCTCAGATACAAATATTGAAGACTAATATATTCTCTATTTTTGCATTCCGTGATGCTGCTTATGAAGGAACGGAATTTCTCAATGCGTTCCATGAATCCGTAATTAATTTTGTGCAATCCCTTAAAGATATGATTGTTCAGGGAGAGGAAGGTGAACAGACGTTGACTGAATTTGGTAAATCAATCCAGACCAAAGCTACTGCTATGGTAGAGGGGTTTCAAGAAGTGATGCATGATTTGATTGATGCAATCGAGAAATTGATGGAGCTGAATCTTCAACAATATTTCAAATTAATTCTAGTTCCTCTGAAGGTGATGGCTGGGGCAGTGAAATGGCTTGGTGACACAGGATTGCTCAATCTTGTCTTAGGATTCAAAGCTTTACAGATGATGGGAATAACCGCTATGCTAGGTGGAATAGCTAACGCCTTTTTCCAAGTAGCCAAAGGAGCTGGTTTTGCTACCTTTGCCACAAGTAGTTTTGGTCAAAGCATGGGACTGGGAGTTGGTGCTATGGCACGGGGAGGAACTAGTGCAAAGGATGCTGCGATTGCACAGACCCTATTCCAAGATACGGCTGGAAGGTGGCGTTTTAAAGGAATGACGGGTGGTTCTTTCAATACCCAAGAAGGTTTATTCGCTAAGCACGGTAAGCTTCTCACCGGTGGACCTCGGGCGGCGGGGATGACCCGGTGGGGGGCAATGCTGGGCTTCGGTGGACCAATTCTAGGTATGTTGGGTATGGGACTACTACTCAAAGGAATCTTTGATTATGCTAATGCTGCCAATGGTGGGTATCTTCAAGGTATGCATGGGGGAGGTAGTATGAGTGGAGGAACTCCTTATCTGGTAGGAGAACAGGGACCCGAGCTATTTGTACCCGGTGCTTCAGGGCAACTTTTAAATAATGGTCAGACCCAAGGTTTATATAGCAGAGGAATTGTATTGAAGGATGTATCTATCGGTATTGATTCTTTTGGAGGACTTGCATGACGATAGAAGTAAAGAAGAACCATTTTTTCACTCGGTATTATCCGACGGTGACTGCCCCAGTTAGTGGAGATTTTCCTGATTTACCTTTGACAGGTGCAGCGACCTATGAATTGGAATCCTATGACCAGAATACGTCAGTATTACTATCTTCTAGTACGAGCCCCATTGTAACTTATGGAAATTATGAACTTGTGGGTGGGTATTTAAGAACTTATATGAGCGATATAAGTCTTGGTTCCCAAACTTCTAAACCTCCTTATTTTGGTGTGTATAAGTTAAAGGACGAATGGCCTATAACTGAGGGGGGCTTTTCTATCGCTACAAATGGTGGCAATAAGGTAGGACAGAAGATGAGGTTGATGCAAGTCAATAGTCATGTGGGGGATAATATTCTTTATCAAGAGAATTTTGATGGGGAAGATAAGGCTTTATTGATTACGGGAAACCCACTTACAAACCATGCGGCTTTTAAACGGGCCCGATATACAGTGCCTTTGAGTATAATAGCAGACATTCTCAAGTGGACCACCGGAGAGGCATCCACCGTAGATTCAATGACGATAGCTATACCAGCACAGCATGAAGAATTGATAAAGCACGTAGCGGATTTGAGGGCTGCCCATTTCGTAGAGGTTGGAGGTAGCAGCCCTTCAGCTGGTCGGAGGGGGGCGCACGCCTATAAGTTCAATGTGGGAGCGGTGGCTATTCCCTTTATCGTTAAAAATGGGAGTTCATGGGAAGCTGAAATAGATTCTTCTATTATTATACAAAATGCTGACATCGTAAAAAGTGGACAGGTCATAACCACCACAAGTCGGGGCTATACAGTCGTTGAAGATTCATCGGGTGATATTACGGGTGGTATTCATGCTCTGCGGTCCTCACTAGAGGTAAATACTGGAGTTCAAGCTGAAAGCAATAATACAATTCTATCAGCTTTTAAACAATCAATTAATTTCGAGAACCCATGGAGCTCGGGGGTGATATCTCCTCTTTTGAAAACTGATATTCTATTATCGGAGGGGGAAGGTAAAGATGGTAATGCTGCATTGGAAATGTATCATATGTGGGAGATGGCAGATGAGTATAAATCTGTCACTGGTACCTCGGCGACTGAGACAATGTTAGGTGTCTCCGGTAATATCAATCCACAGGTGGCGATGGCTGGTATATGGAATATTCCAGTTCCAGCTATTACTGACAATGGTAGAAATATCACAGATGCTGCGGATAGTGGTTCTACTAAGTATGTCACGGTGCCTGAAATATCTCTGGATGTTAAGATAGCTAAATTAGAACCTGCGCCATTGTACGCTATTAAAAGCAATCCTACTTTCTATGGAAGAAATGGGTCTACTGGCACAATTAAGCTGGCATATGGTTGGAAAGATGCTAATTTGAATGGTGTTTCTACGTCAGGATGCACAGACTTTGAGGCTTCAACTATAGATAATGGGATGCAGTTTATGAATACTACCTATGGGGATAAAATGGATTCTTTATTACGTTCTTTTACTATTTGTTTTTCAAATTATAAGCCTCTTTCTAGACATCATACCCTTGATGAATTTTTAGAATATGGTTTGGCTAATTTTTATGGGAGTGGAGCATCCGCATCGAGAGATGGGCGCGGCGCTGACCGAGTTACTACACCGATGGGCCAAGATATAAATAGGGGTATAGTAGGAGGTATTACTTTCCGTAGGCAAGTAATGGACGACGACGACAATACTACTACTTTGGTAGCAGAAGCTCTTCCTGTAACTAGAAATTATGATGCATTTGCACCGAAGGGTAGTACCGATGTTAAGGCTAGGAATCCTTATGCAAAACAAAATGGGTGGAAACCCATTTGTGATAGTGATACTATTGATACCGCTAGTTCGATGGATGTGGTAGCCCTTCAGAATAGTATTCCTATAGGGACGGTCATTACTTTTGCCTCTGGTAGGACGTGGACACTTACGGCTGATGCCGCTCAGGGCGCTACTGCTATATTAGGAACCCCGGTTGCTGCACAAGGTACTATTGCTAGTGGTAGTGAGGCGACGACGAATATAGGGGATAATATTGGTATTCCGGGGGATATTAATTTCTATGGAATGGCTATATTAGAGGGAGCAGACACGAATACTCCTAAAACCCGTGTGAGTCTAGGCACTCTTCCTTATTCACGCAATTTTAATGCCAATAAGAAAGTAGAGATTCCTACTAATACATTTTTCAATTTAAGATTCTTTATGGATGTAATCCAGAAGTCGTCGGTATTTTCACAGACAAAGATGCCTTATATTCGTTTTCCCGGTGGAACTAGTGGAGAAGGTGTTATGATGAGGTGTATTATAGATACTGATGACACTGCTGCTGATGCAGATAATGATACGGGTTCGGAGGATATGTTGTTTATAGATATTCCCTTTCCTGTGGGTATACTCAGTGGGGCGGCGGATTCTATACAGTATCCGGGGCTCAATTCAGCGGGAGCTTCAAGTGGAGGTGATGGAAATGCACAAGGCCCTTGGTCTGTGGCAGATAACAATACCAATCTGTTTCCTAGATATATGACCATGTGGCTACATAATTACAGATGGTGTAGTGGTTCGGATGATTCTGATTGGTTTAAATATGGTGATAATAATGCCCTGATGAACCAAGAGGATGGGGGTTCAGTAGAGGCTCAGGTGTTTATAGATAATATTACATTGAAAAATTTTATGCCTCAACTTGTTGATGCCACTGCTACTAATTACACTCGAGGAATAGTCAACATGGACCCGGGCACTGCACAGACACCGTTAACTCTTATAACAGGTCAGAGTGGAAGTGGTTCTGCTGGAGATATTTTGATGAATGCCTTTTCTTCTGATGGTAGTGGTCATACTTATTCCTCTTCTTTGACGGGGACGACTGGGGTAAGTCCTTCTAATACAACAGCTAATTTGGTTGATGTAGCTCCGGGCTCTTATATCCTCATGGGCTTTGAGAACAAGGATGATATTCCTCAAGACCATACGAGTAATGGACAATATGGGTATTGGATGATGAATAATTTCTGGACTAATAATTTTACAGATTTATCAGGTAGCTCTTATAGTGTGACCTTGTCAGATTCTGGTTATTTAAGGAACTCAGCTCTATTGAACATGGGCTATAGTAATACAGGAGGCACAGGAATGTCTAAGAACAAATACTTTGGTCTTCAGTTTTATTCACAGCTAAATGCCGCAAGTGGTACGCCGACTTTTTTTGATAATGGTAAAGGCTCTGAGTTTGATGTAGTGAGCGCTGATGTAGCTATAGACCCTACCAATGCAGACGCTCAGATGAAGATAATACTTCCTACTGGCGCTAATGATATCTATTCCGCGGACGGCTTTACACAAAAGGGCTTCGGGTATCTTAGTGTATCAGGTACGAGCGCTACTGTGCCAAGTCATACAAGCTGGGGTAAAAGAGAACACATATTGGCATCTACTAAGATAGTGGGTGTTGCAGGTGTCTCAACCGCTGACCCATGGGGGCCTACTACTATAGACAATGACCGTTCAATAAGAGTAGCTGACCCTGATATTTTTGCTACCCATAATGACGACTCCTATATCATCTATAGAATATATGGAGATGGAACAGCCACTACTCATGTGAAGGGTGTAGCTTCTCCTCTCAAATTAGAGTCACCCAATTCTGTTACCGATAATATAGCCACATTTAGTGAAAGTGTTCTTTTGGCTGATGATGGCACTACTAAGTTGTGTACTGAGACTCATTTATCAGAACTTTATATATGTCCTTATAAATATTGGCTTACAATAGCTTTGGATAGTGGCGCAGAGAAGGTGCCTCGAAGTTATGGTCAATGGGTTTTCGTTAACGAGACTCCTGCTACGGGCTCAATAGCTACTCAGACAGGTTCGACCTTTAATGAATCACCCTATTTTTATGATACAGGAGCTTCATTTTCTGCTGGAAATCAAGGGAAATCTGCTCTTTATCAAAACGACTGGACCTTGATAGCGGGTGATATAACTAGTGCTATACAGACAGATGTGGATTATGGAATGGGAGTAGTTGAACATGCGGATGGGTCTTCTACAACATACAGTCCTACTACGGGTTTTGCTTTAGGGGTTGTTGATTCTAAACCAGCCAAAGTAGATAGTTATATAGATTACGCTTTACATGGTTTAATCACAGCGGGTACTCTTGCAGAGGGACCTGCACAAGATTTCGGGATGATGCTAACTTCATTGGATAAGACTAATACAAAGAAAGCTACACTTTATACGAGTGATAGCACTGATACGGAGAAGACGCCACGTTTCTATTGGAATTATTATGATGCGGTGCCCCAACAACCAACATTAACTTTGAGTCCCGCCGTTCAATTAATACCGTCAGGAGGTGCGCCCGCAAAGGAAAAGATTGATTTATATAATATTACGAGTGAGAATTTAAACGCTATTAGATTCGAGTGGAAGGAACAGGATGATGATATATGGTACAGGTATATTTTAACGGGGGCTAGTGAAGGAGTTACTAATAAATATAAGGGAGCCAAATGGTATGCTCCTCTTAGTGAGATACCAGCTGACCAAGACTTGGGTACAGCTCCCACTTATGTGATTTATGATGAAGTGTTAGGCACTTCTAGTAATGCAACTAATGGAGGCGTCGTTCTATCTGATTTGAATGGTCTCTCTGGTTGGACAGCTGTATTTCCGGGGACAGGGACTACTTCTTACTTATCAATAGCATTCGCTAATAACAATTTTCCTTCGGGGAGTGCTGGTGAATTGAGTATTGTCACCCATTGTATTCCTGCAAGCAACGCAGGTTCTGGAGATGATTTACAATGGATAGCTTATAGAGGTCATGTATCGGTAGCAGGTGAGGGATATCGAGTGGGTATTACTGGGTGTAGTGGTACCTCTCCTACCGTGTTTGTTTCGGGCGCTGGTGTTACCATGACAGGTACTAGTGTGGTTCCTTTTGATGGACTTACTCCTTTGAGTATCATTGCTACCTTTAAATCAGGAAGTAATATAGGGCCTGATGCTAATTTATATGTTAATGGAATCAGAGAAGATTTTCAGAATACTGCTACTGGTGGGTTCACTTCAACTGATGCCTCGTATATAGGAAGTATTGGCTCTTCTAATAGATTCCGAGGCTCAATTGAGGAAGTAATACTTTATGACCAAGAACTTATAGTTCCTACTCAAGCTAATACTTGGGTGCATAGTACCGCTAATGCTGCTGATATGGATGCTAGTGGTAATATAATTAGCCATACCGCTCGATTGTTTCTGTTTGATTATCATAATATAAGAGGTAAGAGTCCCACGGATGTCTGTCAGAGTAACGATTGTGTGTGGAGGACTACGATATGACGACGTTAACATGGGATGATTCTGCTCCAGATGTTAATGTAGAAGTAACGGGGACATTTACCTTTACGGATAATGATGTCCGGGCGACTTATATAGATTGGGATGATGGTGAATCTAATAAAAAGGAAGAAGCTAATTATCAGTGGAAACAGTTGTCGGAGCCCCGAGCTACCTTTACAGCTACCCACACTTATAACAAACAGGGAACTTTTAGACCTGTTATCCAATCTGTTAATTCATGGGGCTTCGTTTCTCGTTACTATCAAAATACCGGCTCCAATTCTGATATAACTCCTTTCGAATCTGGAGCTAATATTACTAATATTGTGGTATCTGATAGTACCCCTACCGCTATTATGCGTGTGGAGAATACCACTTTCAATGCTGGAATAGATAATAGTATCTTGGAAGTGCAGGGGCCTCGCCCAGTTTATGCAACTATAGCTCCCACTTTAACGCAAGCAGAACTGAATACTATCGGTCAGGTTGTCTTAGAAGTGGAGGCGGTTGTTAATTATAATAAATATGATGCTGCTTCGGGAATTCAAAGTCAAATATCACTTGGTAGTGAGTATTCACAGGAAACTCTTTCGGTTACACTTGACACTACTACGCTTACAAATACTCAGTATGGGGTCGTAGATATTTTAGCAGATGGGAGTATTAATGGGGCCGTTTCCAAGATACTCAAGATAAAGTATATGAGCCCAAAGACTACTGGTGCAGCAGGAAGTGAAGCTAATCCGGGTACCGCTTATGATACCAACGAAATATTTAACCGCCTTAAAATATTCTTGGTGGTCAAGGGTATAGATGATAAATATTATCCTATAAGTTATGTGAGTGCTGGAATGCCCATAAAGAATGTAGAGGGATATGGTCGTTATATTACAATGGATTTTTCTCAGAGTAGGACCGCTGCTTCAAATCTCAGTATAGATAATTATCGTTATGATAATGGGAAGGGGTGGTTCAGTCCTGTTAATCAATGGGCATTGAGTACTAACATATTGGGCACGGGAACCAAACAGCCCAGTGGTTCGGTCACTAGAGATGTATATTATAGTTATTTAACTAATCCATTAGGATTAAATAGTAATGGTGAATCTACTACACTTTTCTATAGTGGAACCGCAGCTCATTGGTATTATACTACTGGTACTGCTTCAGGTAGTCTTAGATATGACCTGATAGGGCTTGATGATTATGGTAGGATATACGACCAACTGTATGATGTAAGGGCGTCAGTGGTTTCTACCTCTACATCTGGAAGTAGTGTTGTTACTAACCAGCCGGAGGTATTATTTATTAAACCCACCGATGCGTGGACATCTCCTGAAACTGCTACTCAAAATCCAGCTAGTAGTTATACTTCCAATATGAAGAACAACGGGTCTGGTACGAGCTTTCCTTTAACAGGGGTAAATAGTATTACTCAGTATGATATTTTGGGTATTACTCTGGGCACTGGTGCAGAAAAGGATTATATTCTTTTACCGTTTGATTCCAAGACTAATAAGATTTTCTTTAATGCTACCAATTACGCTAATGAATTACAATCCGCAGGAATTGATTTTACTACGTTGATGGGTCTGAAAATTGCAGGAGTGGAATATCTCCACATTGAAAATCCAAATACTAAAATACAAAATGCTTACTGGAAGCCTTTAAAGTTTACTGATACGACTCGTGTGGATAGAGAATATAGGCTAACGGCGAGTGAGGATTATAAAAATCATTATACTTCTTTCGCGAAGAGTGGTTATATATCGTTTGATATGCCTCTCGACTGGAGTACGTCTACTATTAAACAGTTGTGTGGGGGTGTGTATAATACAGATAATACTGATTTTGCTGCATGTACTGTTGCTGGAGCAGATGACCTCGTTGTGACGGGGTCTCGAGAAGTAGCAGCAGATGATACTGTGAGTGGGTATGGGGGGAACGTTACGATTACTGGGGCTACTATAGCCACTGAATTTGCTACTCTGGGTACAGCTGCTGATGTGGGAGCATATAAATATGCTTTTATTTGTACTAGTGGAGGAGCGTCTGGGTCTATGTTCTGGATAGCTAGTGGAGGAGCGTCTGGTTGGGACGCTTCCACAGGAATGACCTTACAGTATGGGGCTAATGGGGGTACTGCTAATGTGAATTGGTTAAAACCGGGAGTAACGCCAGCTGGAGTGGAAGGATTGGTTCGGCGTGTGAATATATTTGATGTTGTTAATGGAGCTTCGAAGGTTTTTGATATGAGTGGTGGTGAAGTGGCAACTACAGGTGCAGCAGAATTGGTACCTATAGGGGGTCAATCTTACAATACTGCTAGCTCATGGTTTGATAATAAGTGGAATTGTGTGGATGCAGATTTAACTGGCTCTGATTGGGCCACCACAGATAAATATGTTCTCAAATTAACATTGAGTGGGGCCACAAATGACGGTACAGACGTTGATAATCCCGCACCAGTGCTTTGGAATATATTCGATGCCACTCAAGGAGACTCAGCTATAGTCAAGGAAATAGATGATTCAGCTTACAATCTCAATTCATTACCTGTAACAAGTAGTATTAGACTCTCACGTGCAGGTACTTACTTCAAATCTATCACTCGCAAGGGAAGGGTCTTTATTGTGAAGACAGGTCTTAGTATGTCAACTGTAGGATTTACCAGTGTAGCGCTGGGTGATGAGTTAAGTTCTTCAGCTTTCGCAGACCATGGGCCCGGCACTCTTTATGGTTATCTTCATATGATTCGAAAATTACAGGCAGATTCGGTGCCCGTCTATTGGGATGAGCCTCAGAAAGATGGAACCTTTGTTCGATTATGGGGTATAATAACTGATGTCAATGAGACACATGGTGCGGGTGGTAGAGCGCGGGTTATCAATTATACATTTAATATGGCCATCAAGGAAATAGCACTCTTAACGAATGCGGGTTCTTTGATGACAGATATATTCCCATTAGGAGGATTGGAATATGAACAAGATTACTCCTGATATTAAAATCGAGGGGCGCTCGGTTGTATTCTTAGACGGCACTTATACTAACACCGGCGGTCTTCGTGCTGCGACTTTACAGTTTTCTTTACCACTATCGTTTGGAGGATATAAGAAGTTATGGAACAAAGAAGTAACATTTTTTCTCAGTGAACACGAGAGCACTCCTTTGTTCAGAGGATATATCAAAAGGGTAAAGGAAGATTTGGAAAAGATTGAAGTTTATGCACAGGATGTATTGGGGTATATGGTTCTTGGTGGTGATTCCACTAAGGCTAAAATTACTTTGACAGATAAAGATAATATTGATGGGCTAACCGTTGCCAATGCTATACGTAAAGCTATTAGTAAAGCTTCACTAAGCACTAAAATCAATACTGACCACATAGGCGACACTGAGCCCCTTATCAGCTCTTCAAGGCCTCCTTTACGTGGTACGTTAGGCGTCTTAGATATAATGAAGGATTTGCTTAGTAGAGCTATAGATGATTCAGGGAGCCTCCCGCGTCCTAATATAGCTCGAATAGTTGATAATGGTAGTGTTTCTCAGTTGGTGATAGAATTGGAAAGTGAGCTAGATTCCGCCCCTATAAAACATGTCTTCACTGAATACGATAACATTACGAGTCTAAAAATTATCAACAGGAAGGTACCTACAGTCGTAATAGTGAATGGTAAAGATGGAGTAAAAGGAACATTTTCGCATGATAGCGCCGTTGAAGCTTACGACAGGAATTACTTAGAAGTATCCAATGAAGCATTGGAGTCACCCGCCGCCTGTGTAGATTTTGCTCAAAAGATTTTTAGAGCTAATCTGACTACCCAATATGAATATGGAATAGATAGTATGGAAGGCTCTCACCTTAGCGAAAATGATGTCATTAGGGTAGAAGCAGAGGACCGTAGATTCTCTGGTAATTATAGGGTGCGCGGTAAGAAGATTGCATTTACTCCCGGTGGTTATGATGTGGGACTCAATATCAATAGGAAGCCTCCTACACTGGCTGAGTATATAGTTCAACAGGATAATTAAAGACGTGGGTTTCCAATAGCACCGTCAGCACGTCCCTCCGTAGGTGCAAAGTCGCCAGCGTTGGCTCCTCCACCTGAAGTTTCGCTACCGCCGGGGTTCATGGTACGGGCTTGTACAGTACCAGCAGGTTGTAGCCCTTCATTATAAACGCCGGGTGTGCCTCCTAATTTAACTACTGCGTCAATTCTCCCTTCGGGTGTCAATCGTGCATCTAGTCCCATCTTGCGTCCGTATCCTGTTATATCTGTTTCATATTCCATGATTAAATGTCACACTTATCTCCTACACAAGCATACTCGGCTTTACCCTGAGTATTATCCTCTAACTCATATTGAGATAATTGCTTATAATCTATTCGGGGGAGTTTCTTTATAAGCCTTTCGTAGGTTCGGTGGTCAATCTCCTCATAAGGAGCTAATTCATACCTACCTCCATCGTAAGGTAAGAAGGACACACCGTTGATAATTTCCCAGTTCTTAAAGACCCAGTTCCCTACCTCGAACCATTCATCTTCTCTCACGTATACAGTCATGCTGGCATTGTGTTCACACCAGTTGTGTTGTAGGTTCTTATAGTGGCTGAGTTGTTCCAGAGCTGTAACATCTTTTCGTGTGATACAGCCATCGGGTGATTTAACTGGAAATTCTAGGACCCAAGTGGAGGCGCTCTGTCGTGTCTGTCCTACTTCTGGGCTTGCCTTTATCCCTGCATCTTTCATCATCCTGAACAAGGGGTCACGGGCTGCTATCCTATAACGACGAATGTAGTATTGAGAATATCTCGGGTGAACACCGGACGCTGAATCAACAAGTTGGGAAACAGTCCCTGATGGCTTCACACAAGTGGTAGCTGTTGGTACATTGATACCTAAGATACCTGATGCCTTGCGTGATATACGCAAAACACGGCTTTTAAGGGCCTTTAAGCCCTCAGAAGTCAGTACCGAAGGGTTATCCATCTGTCCGGTCAAACTGACGCCTAGAAGCCGTTCTACGTCACAGTTCTTTTTCCACTCTTTTCTCAGATATGGAAAGTCTGTGAACGTACTTTGTATTACACCTAGCCATGTGGCTGTCTCAACCTTGTCAAGCAACGAGTCGAGGTCATCGTGTCTTCGTATGACTACTTCCGAAAGGTTACAGAATTGCATATCCCGCAACATGATTTCTCCACAGGGATTGGTTCCCTGTATTAAAGGAGCGTAACGTCTAGAAGGAGATTTGTTTTGGGCCGACTGGAGATTGAATATACCTCTTTCTCCTGTGCCTGATAAAGCTAGTGCTGCCCACTCCTTCAAAAATTGAGCAGCGGTAGGTTTCTCCCTAAAGATAGCGCTATTGTTTGCCATAGCCCGCTTAATAGGGAAGGGCCATTCCTTTGCGTGTCGCATTTCTGTGTCATCGAGGTCACTCAAAGAGATTTGTGAGCTGCGACGAACTCCACCCACTACAACTATCTCAGCAATCTGATTACATATATCATGAGCTTCGAGAGTGGTGAGCTGTCGACCTTGGGAATTATGCATGGTCTCCCGAATGAAATCATGCAGTTTGATAAGTGGAGCGGGACCAGATGCACGGCCTCCCATTGTATGAAGACGCGCACCCTCTGGTCTTATCTCACTATAATCAAAGTATATGTTTTGTCCGTCGAAGAGGCTTCCCATCAGTGTCTTTACTGAATCAGCCCAGCCCGCTTTGGAGTCTTCTATAACTACCTTAGCTAATGCTTGACCACTTTTTATTTCAGGCACTTCAGGTAATTTCATTACTTCTTCTTGTTCCACTGAAAAGCCAAACCCCGTTCCACACATCAGTACATATAGACACTCGGCGAAAGCCTCGACGGAGTTAATCTTAGCGAATGCACAGTTGTATATGCATGTATTATCAAACTGAGCAGCAGGTCCAGCCGCCCATAAGAATCTCATGGAGGGCATCACTGTAAACTCAAGCATATACTTTCTTATTTTATTGATAGTTTTATCGGGTATCTCTGGACTTTTTGAAATTATAAAACTTAAAAATCTTTCTATTGTTTCGGGCCATTCTTCTCTTCTTTTCTCTTCTTCTATCCATCTGGAATAGGTTCTTTTATATATAAATTCTGCTACTTCGTTCTTAAACATTTTATCACTCCTCTTCGGTTCATTACTATAGGATAGGCTCCTATAAAAGCCTTCTTCTAATCTTTATAATCTATTAGAACTCTTTTGCCGCAAGTGCAATCCTCATCGGGATTACACTCACAGCGAGATTGGGTACTTAATAGTCCCAAAAAAATTACCAGCGACCCCATTCGGGGCAAGCTGGGTCTTTACATGGTGGACCACTGTGTCCTGTACACTTGACCACCACTGGTTCTTTCTTAACTTCTTTCTTTACTTCTTCCTTGGGCTCAGCCTTTTTTGTTTCTTTCTTAGCTTTCTTTTCTGCCATATTTATATCCTTTCTAACCATTTACCTGTCTTAGAATCTACTTTCCAAGTGTAACCGTCATTATCTGTAATTGTTTTGAACTCTTCTTTAGTAACTACTTCAACTTCAATACCCTCTTCTTTAACTTCTTCAACCACGTCTTCCACGGTCTTCGATTTCTTTCCTTTAGTCATGATATCACTCAGGTGGCTCCTCTATTTTCTTATAGAGTTCTCCTATTAGAGGTGTCTTCAACATCTCTACATCAGCCCACGCTGAAATCACTGCTTCTAGTCCATTGGCTACGGGGTCTCCCCAG
>Ga0080013_1002589_pt1 | contig 20953 bp, 26 predicted proteins | sample ETNvirenome_6_85_FD_69236 | JGI IMG/M metagenome (GOLD analysis project Ga0080013, IMG submission 69236) | Marine viral communities from the Pacific Ocean - ETNP_6_85 (SPADES assembly) (version 2) | ecosystem: Environmental > Aquatic > Marine > Oceanic | place: Pacific Ocean | collected 2013-06-19 | reverse complement strand
TGCCTGACTGCTTCTTCAAAATCATCATCATAATACTTGGACTCGTGCTGCAAGACTGCCCGATCGCCAAATTCTTCACGCACATACAGTCGATAGGTCATGAATGAAACCGCGCATTCTTTTGCGCTACCGTCATACCAATTCCTCCATTCTGTTATACAACCCAGCCACTTCGCCCTCTTCGGCAGACCTGTCCAGGTCCGATGGCTGGATAAAGGCATTCTCGCCCGTTACCCACTGGTTGAGCCACAGACGTCTATACTCCGCATCACTGACGGCCGGGTCACCGCGCACGCCTTCTAAGAACTCATCGGTCACCCACGGCACACGCTTCGGATTGGTATCCCAATAACACAACGTCTGTGGTGCCTCATATACCGGCAGGCCACCCGCCGCTTTTAATATCGGACGCGTCGCCTCACCGGTTACCACGTCGGGCTCCAGACACGTGCTGTACAGCTCATACAGCAAATTGCTCTCACCCGCAAACCCGGCATATGATGTGACCACTCTGATGCTCTCGCGGATCGTCGGGATCGGCTGCAGCTCCGACCAGAACCGCTCGGCCGCCTCGCTGGTATATCCGTGGAGCTCGTCGAATACCACCAGGGCATTTCTGGCACCTGCAATACCGCGATAGTCCAGCGCCTGGGGTAATATCGTCGCCTTCGGCGTGCCCGGGAATTGCAGCTCTATACGGTCTTTGGTGTTCATCACACATATATCTGCATACCTGCCCTCATCATTGAACTGCATCCAATCCAGCAGCTCCAAGATACGCTGATACAGCCGGCCCTGGGACTGCTCTTTATCATTTGAGCATACATATATCTCACCGCCGAATACCTTTGCAAATGCCCACGTAATCGCTGCCGACAGCTCCGTCTTGCCGTGCTTCTTAGGTGCCGAGTATATCAGATTGCGATATGGCAAGGTCCGTATATCTTTGGGCTCCTTAGGTGTGAAAAACAAGTTCAATATCTGGCGCTGATGGTCGCACAAGGCGATGTTCTTGCCGGTCTCTGGCAAGATATAATCGGTCATTATCTCTTTCGTGATCGCCGCGTCTTTCACTTTATCACCTCTCCCAACTTCTTCGGACTCTCACCTTCTCGCAGGGCATCGCCTATATCATCTACCATCTCTCTGCACCTGTCTTGTGTTGACCCCTGCATACCCACAAATGCTATCTCACTTAAAAGATTACTTGCATTTTTCGCCACCTCACGCAGTCGCTTATTGCCTGCTTCTAAATCTTCTATCCGCACCAATAGCTGGACAACTTGTATGTATGTTTCAATCGTCATTGCCACTCCTCTTCAGTTGACCGTTGCCTGTCTTTCCACTCTGCCACCTCTTGCTCTAATGCCTCTATGCGCTTGCGTATCTTCTGCTCATTGGCTGTCCACGTATGAGCTTCTCTCTCAGACATTGTCTGTGCCCTCCACCGTACGAAGAAAACGCTCCCAAGGAAATCCCGTGCCGGGGTCTACCTTGCGGCCGGGAGACAAGTCGCTGTGCCGCTTGATACGCGTCGGGCTGATACCGTGCGTATCCACCAGGCTCTTACACAGCGCAACCGTCGCGTCGAACTGCTCATACTCCATCCACCCCACATCGTTCTTCGTGTTCTCCGCAGCGATCGCCATCACAAAGGTCGCATACGTATGCAGTCCCGGCACCAGCACTTCTATGCCAATATTCCCTTCCCACCCCTGCTCTTCAGACAACCACGCATTGTGGCCCTTCGCGTGATAGCATATCTGCGTATCATCTACACACCGCATCGTCATACCGGAAGGACTGATCAGGTAATGAGCTGCCAGCCCCTGATTCCGCAAGAAGTCATAGGCCGGCTGGTCATATGGGTCCAGGTCCAGAAATTCTGCCATCGCGTGGATGACAATACCTGTCGGGTGCATAGGCCCCCGAGCGTTTATCCTTGGCATCTCTACAATCATCGTGCACCCCTTCGTTATGGTAGGTTGGCCAGTGACGTCCCGTGCGTCACCTCGTCGTAGTCGGGATAGTGGTGCGTGGTGCGGTCATTCACACACCCATACAGCGCCATCGCATCGGCAATGACGACGTCTATCTGCCTGCTCTGGTTCTTCTTCGTGATGCGGAAGCCCCGCTCTGTTGCCACCGTCACGCACCACATATAATGCGCCCGCCGCTCGGGATCACCATATGTCAAGAAAGACCCGTCGATGAAGGCCTGCTGCAGCAGATTGGCGAATTGCACATTCTCGGTCTGCTGGTTGACCTCTTGCATAAGCCGCTCATAGCCCTGGTCCTCCAGGCGCTGTGCCTCCGATACGAACTGGTACGGGTCATACAACACCTTGCCGATGCGCTGCTTCTCCAGCATATTCACCGTCATACCTGTCACCTGCTTGGAGATATTCACGGGGGGACGGAAAATCTTATGGCCCCACAGGCAATACTTGTCCCGCGTGCTGTCGTAATACACCGCACTGATTGCGCTGGTATCCCGGCGGTAGGCCACATCAATGCCGACATACAATACCGGGTCTACTTCAACGGTAGCTTCCGTATTTTCTTCCATATGCGTCTACCACTCCCATCTTCGGCGTCGCCTCTGCCATTACTGCGCTGTAGTCATTAGACCCCATTATCTCTTCGAGCTGCTTGAGGTTCGTTATCCGCACCAGCTCACGGTCGTGGTGTCCGTGCCCCGTGGTGATGCCCTTGCCCGGCTTGATGTTCACCGTCCACACATCGAAAGAGACATCCTCCAAGATGATGGGCACCATATCGTCGACCTTTATCCACAGATCACACCGCATCGTCGGCATCCCCAACGACAGGTTATTGACGATTGGCGGCGTCTTGACCTTTATAAACTGTGGCGGGATCGGCTTACCCGTCGCAGCATCTGTCCCTCTGACGTGGTAATACTCTCCCACCTCTATCTGCGTCACACTCGTCACAGACACGCGCATCGGCAAGATATTCATCGCTCTTCCTCACATATCATTATCACTGTGGCCTCTCGCTCGCTCTTGAACTTACCCGCAAAGACGGCGACGACCTGCTCATCACCAATCGCAAAGACCCCCGCCTTCTCCAAATAGTCCTTCACCAGCTTGACATAGTTGTCCAGGTCGGGCTTCGCCGTCACCTTCCGGTTGCGGAAAAACTGCACAGCAACAGACACGGGGCCCTCGAAGGCGGTGACCTTCTGCTTCTTCATCGCCAGCTTGGCGGCCAAGGCGCCCCTCTTCTCTGCATTGCGCGTCTTGGAAGGCGTATATACCTTGCCCTTGCCAAGGCGTGGCCGCTCCTTCGGCACGGGCGCTCCCAGCACTGTGATGTTTAAGACTTTGTCTTGCTCTTGCGCCGCTTCAGCCATCTGTTCACCGTGCTCTTGTTTACGCCCATCTCTCGGGACAGTTGCAGTGCGCCCTTCTCTTTGACAGACATAAACAGCTCGTCGTCAGACAGTGGGCAACGGTCTCTCTTCGGTCCTCTCTTCATAACCCTTTCCTTTCAATTTACGGGCGCTGGGTATTGTCGAGCCTCCCCCGAGTTCGACACCCAGCGCCCTGTCACGGAGTTACAGCACAGGCTCTCCTCACACACCAAGCACCTGTGCATCCCTTTACCCCGCGATATTATCTGCCTGAGAAGATGGGTCCCCGCCAGCAGTCACAACTCCCGTTATACCACTGGACTTTTCCATCTTCTCAGACAATGCTTCGTGCGCCGCATCATAGTCCATACCGTGGACATTGCCATAACATAACACTGCCACATTCAACAATCCCCTGTCCATCTTGGCAGTCGGGTATGTGCTCTGCTTCGGCCGCAGAGACCCATCGGGCAAGACACCGCCCCTTCTCAGATGTATGGGGGGCACCTGACGAAAGCGGCGGTATCTGCCCCTGTGCAGCTGGACCTGCCACGGATCTTTATTTGTCCGAGGCATAGATTTTTGCGCCCGCCGGGGATATAAGGACGTCATACTTCAGCCCCTTGGGCACCTGCTCCATCACCAATGCGGTGGTCAGTATCACCTCTGACACCTCTCGACTGGTCATCGAGCACAGTAAAATCGGCTTCTTGGATTTCTTCTTTCTCCGTATCACGGGGACCTCCATACAGTTTACCACAATGTGGGCAGCTCATATTCTCTTTCATCTTCTGGATAGCGGGGTTGTTCTCCCGCATCTTGGGAACATACTTGGCCATCAGGTCTACAGCCGACAGGCCCTGAGCATCTTCTAAGACACGCTCGACGAGGTTCTTCTTACGGCGCGCCACCGCGACAGGGTCTATCTCCAGATTGGCAGCCAGGGCATCTTCGCGCTCTTTGATGACGGTTATCATCATATCCATTTTGGTATGGCCGGCGACGTTGAGCTCGTCAATGGTCACCTTGCGGTCTATGATATAGAACTGTGCCAGGCGCATAAACCGGGAAGCCGTACGTGATCCGATGCCCAAACCACCCGAGTGCACAGGCGCAGCAGCAAACTCCCACAGGTTGTCGAAGCCCCACGCACGCCAGCAGCCACCCTCCTGTGCTTTGAGAAGCAATAGGCCCATACGATATACCGACTGCTCTATGGTATTTCTTAAGTCCAGCATCTGATCGCGGAGATCATATGCATCGCGGACTTCCATATCTGTCATTGGCTCTACAGATGCTACGGGATATGTCACGGTCTTGGGATCTGCCATTGGATTCTTTCTTGTAATGACCGCAAGGTGCCTGAGGAACACCTTGCGGCCTGCATTCGTTAAGGACTACGGGACGGCGCTAAAACGGGAGATCGTCGTCAGAACCTGCGGCACCAGCTGGCATAGCCGCCACATTGGCGGGAGTCTCTACAGCATTGGAGGCCTGAACATCGGGCATTTGCGGGGGTGGAGATACCGACTGCCCAACAGGCACGGCGATGTTCTTCATAGACATCTGGATAAACATCGTCGACGCTGTGCCCTGAACGTTGTCAGAGGTAAACTCCAATCCACTGGCGGTCCACATATGACCGGCCTGCTCGATGCAATACATCATAGAAGTAGCCATATCGTCCGCTGGTCGGCTCTGTGCCGATTGGCCGTTAGCCGGCGCGAGAGGCCTGCTGTGGTCTGGCTGGTTGTTGTGTGCCGTAGTTTGCTGCACCGGCGCACCAGCAGAGGGTGCGGTCTGCATAGGTGCGGCCGGCGCAGCGGGCGGTTGCTGGAGCTGTTGCTGCTGTTGCTGCTCTTGGGGAAATGTATCTGGTATCACGTCTACCTGAGCACCCCCACTGTTGATGCACGACCAATATGCCTTGCCCTGTGCCGGCTTGATACGCTTCATACGTATCACCGAGCCTCCCGACAGCGCCAGCTGGCTCACCAGCGTGTCGTGCAAGACATAGTTGAGGGACCACTTATACCGGCCGCCATTGATGTCTACTGTGCACGTATACTGTCGCTGGTAGGGCCCATCTTTGGGTTCATAGCCACTCGGGCCATATGGAAAGGTCACGTCTACATCGACGTTGAACGGGAACATCTCGGCTTCTTTGAGCCACGGAACCTGCTGCTGTTGTTCATTCATCGCTTACACCCCGTCGGTAAAGGTTATCGCATCGCTTACTGGCTTGCCTATAGATTGTAGATAGTGCATCGCTTCTATCCCGCCCATCACTTCTTCGACTACACTGCTGGTAATCTGCTCACGACTCAACATCGGATCACCGTCTATTTCGTCGATCGCCAGCCCCACCGCCTCACCCATCAGCTCTTTGAACTTCTGCTCTGTAATCTGTATCATTGCACACCCCCTTAATCACACGACTCATAACGCTTCATCACCGCTTCCCACATATTGTCCTTCTTCATCACTGATGACACCCGCGTGCCATAACCCTGCGGATGGTATTCTTTCATATACCGCTCAATCTCATCTTTGATGCCCTGCTCCGTATCGGACGTCAATACCGCCACTTTTGTCATCTCACACCCCTTCTCAGGTCCTGGGCCAACATCATCGCATCAAACTCTTTCTTTTCTCTACGCAAATCTGGCTCTTTCTTCTCTACTTTCCGCTCCTCCTGCTCTTGTTTTACCATCTTGCACCCCTTCCAAAAGATGATTGTTTGTCGCTGTCAATTCCAATATAGTCAATTTCTGCACCACTGTCCAGATAAATCTTGCACCAGCGCAAAAAAATTCTTATATTGCCATTACACAACAGAAACCAACGTGACACGATCATACCTTGTTCCAAAGTTGCAAGGTATGACGCCCTCGGGATGGACACCAGGTTTTCCTTGATCGCGGATTGGCCTTACCGCCAATATCTTTGTGGGCCAGTAGGAGCCTCGCTCACGTATGGTGACCGAAACACCCACAAAGGTTGGTCTTTTAAATAAACTCTTGACGTATTATCACCCATTGACTATATTGCTGGTGCGGAAAAGTTTTATTGGGTGTATCGTTTAAAAACCATATATTGAAAATAGGTGCCTTGGCACCGATGCCCCTACACCCCCTATGCTTTTCCGCGAAAGCGATACAAAGTGTAGGGGTATTTTTTGTTGTGGTGCATTGAGGGCATAGCATTACGCGCAGGTTGGCCTCTCCTAAAAAGAGGTAAAAGTGGACAAGTCCTTCTAATGCTATGAGCGACCTGAACACCGCAGCAACTTAAATCGTATGTGTCGGGGCTAACTGTAACCGAAGCGCATACGCAACACCAGCCTCTACTTGGGAAGTGCCACAGGGGCAAGGTCAGAGTGAAATCGGAACGACCGGCACACGGCTCTATACGGCCAACGAATCCGAAACCCCATCCAGTATAGTGGTGATGGGGGCCATAACTAAACGAGCGACGACGCGACGGATTAGTGAACGGCAAGCCTCCCAAACCCATTTCTGTGGGTAAGGGAGAGCTTTGCCAAACACACTCGCAACTCTGCTCTGGATTAGGTTATAACACACAATTAGAAACATTGTTGTACAACACTTTTTATGGGGGTGCAAGATATGGACTTTAAACACAAAAGGTTTTTAGACGACATCTTAGCGAGCGGGTTTGTGCCTACCAAGGCAGGCAGAGGCGGCGATGACATTGGCCTCCTTCTTCGTTTTGACAATATGTTCACCAGCTTAAACCCTGCCAACTGCATTGACATATCTGCCATATGCGGACGTAAGCCAACATCATATGATCCCTGCCTGTCTCCCCCCTTCGAGAAATATTGGGTAGAAGCAGACGAACAAGTGGGATGGCTGGTCGTCGCCGAAGAAGTCTATGAACAAGAAGAGGACCGCCTGGCAGGCATCGTAGCAGGCCAATACGATATGATGGTGCTCAAGAGCAACAGCCCCAATGCCATCGTCGATAAGATCTTCCACGACGGCGAGAGCATACGCGCATATGTAGAAGTCAAATCGCGCAGTGACTACTACTCCAGAGAGAAGCTGCTGGCCTTTCCCGATCAGTCTTTCCAGATCGACGCATCCAAATACACCGCCGGTATGGCGATGGCCGCTTTCCAGAAGTGCGCCTTCATCATCATCGGCGGGATGGTCGATGGGATATCTATCTGGCAGTTCGCCAAGGACGGGTCCCCATATAAGCGACTGCCTTCTTCCCGCGACGTATGGTTAGCAGAAGAGCGGCGACAGAAAAACAACCAGACACACCAGATGGTCATCAAAGAGATGGCAAACTTACCCCTTGAAGATGCCGAGCATATTCCAGACACGGGCATACGGATGGTCCAATGAACAATAGAACGTGGCAGTTAAGATGTGCCTATGCAGATATTGAAAGGCTCAGATGTGGTGGGTATGACACCATAGCGATCGGCGACAAGGTCATCACCAAGAAAATCCCCAATATGCCCCAAGAGAAAGGGCTCTTCCGAAGAATACAAGGATCGTGGGATGGCGAAGATCTCTTCTTCATACGGACGTGGCTGAAGATAGAGGCAGAGCGCCTCAAATCTATCGAGAAAGAAAAAGAGCGTGCCATTGTAGAGGCACGCATAGAGGAGAAAAGTGGCGATGTCCAAGACGCTATTGATAAGCTGTCCGCATTGCAGCTGGACGACTGACCTCGTCGACGACGAAGCACGCCCGCTGTGGTGCCCGCAGTGTAAGTCGTGGCTCAACAGCTTTCCGCAGGTATATGGCCCAGCTGGCCAGCTCGACTTCAGAGCATTAACCTTTTACAGCGGCATCAGAAACCATAGCCAGCCATCTGAGAGCTGTTCCCCGACAGACGACGGATCTGCTTGATGAGCTCGTCCATACGCTCTTGGTCACTCTTACCTGTCAGCACCGTATTGGCATAGTCCTCATCCAACGGCACCGCCTGGTATTGCTTCTGCTGTGGCGGTGCCAAGATACGCCCGGCCGTCTGCTGACCCATCGCACCAGCCATCAACCCTACCTGTAGCATCTTACCGCTCAATCCCATATGCTGTGCCAGCAACGCAGCGGGTCCTACCGCCTGGCCGGCAGCATTGCGGACGGTGGGCCCTACCACTTTGTCCCACTCGACCTCTTCACCGGCTGCTACATTCTTGGCCACGCGGCCGAACATTCCCATACCATCAGCAGCAGTACGCACAGCACCAGACAATGACGGGCCCATCACCATCTCGAAGGCCTGCACGCGCCCTTCAGACATCGACCGCATCATCTCTATGGCGATGCCTGCAGACCCTGCTGTCATCATATTCTGGAACAACCGCTCGCCCATCTCATCGGGACGTCGCCGCGCTCCCAACATCGCTTTGATATCGTTGACCACCTCACCACCAGCCATTGCCATACCGGGGAATAATATTAGCCGCGCCAGCGCAGGCATTACCCCTTGGTTGTTCTTTCCCTGCAATCCCTTGGGCCATGCCGACCACGCAGGCATCACCAGGTCACGCATAAAACGTGTCTGCATCAGCAGGAACCCTTTGAACATCGTCACCGCACGGCCTATGGGGCTCTGCCAGAAATGCGGCAGGTTCTCACTGCGGTTTAGAAACTGTGTCTTATTGGACAGCTGTAGCCCGGCACGGTTGACGATCTTGTCCCACGCTGCGGGATTGCTCGCACGGTCTCTATAGGCACGGTACATCTCACCGGGGTCTATGCCCAGCTCACGTGCCTTGTTGATCTCTCGCGCATTGCGGGGGTTGGCCTCTAAAGCTCTGCCGATATCGTTCATATATGGCACAGCCGCCAATCCCGACACATCGCGGATGAACTGGTCGGTATGTGCAAATGCCCGTAGGTGGGGGGCATACTTCATCATCTTGGCATTGGGTTTGATATCTAATCCAGACACCATCAACCCGTTGAGCCGCTCAATAAACGAGGCGCCTATATCTTCGCGCTGCTCTTTAGACGCTGCACGCATCGCATTCATAAGCCCGCGGAAGGTATTGCGGTATCCCGCTATCGCTGCGGTATTGTTGAGCTGCAACATCTGCGGCAGGTAAGACATCGTCATACGCGTCAGTGCGGTGAACTGGTTGAGGCCCGCCAGCACATCGGCGACTGCTTCGCTGCCATTGCCTTCTCGGCCGGCAAAGCGGAAATACTGATGTGTCGCCGTTTCACTGGCCCCTTGCACGCGCGCTTCTCGCAGCAGGGTCTCTGCTACTTCGTCGTTGCTGCCAAACAGCTGGGCACGCAAGATACGGTTGGCATTGCGATAGCTATACTGCCCCCACATAATCTCGGGGTTTATAAGATACCCCTCCTCCGGGGACATATCGCGGGAACGCTCCAGGTTGCCAGAGCGGCGTATGCGCGGGTTGTTGAAGTCCGACGACATCGTAACAATCTCTTCGGCATCTTTCTTTGGCACCCCTTCGCGCACCAGCTTGGCGACCTGCTTGGCTTTCCACGCATCGTCGGTGAGGCGCTTGGGATCGTAGTACATCGGAGCATATATATCTCGCGGCATAAAATCCATTGGCTCGCCGTGACCGTGGATCTTCAGATTGGCACGCGTCGCCGCATCGGCGAATACGTTGTTGACAGCTGTAAAGGCTTCTATATGCGGGCGATACCACGCCGGCACACGGCCATCAGCAATGGCGGCATCCAGGTCGTCTATCGTTTTTATGCCATCGCGCTGGTGTAGCACGTCTAACATCGACAGGCGGGGAGACTCTTCGCTGTCGACCCGCTCGCTCCGCTCATCCAGGTATGGGCTGTAGATATCGGATAATTTCTCATCGCTGACCATTGCCCACGCCTCTCCCTCGCTCATTCCGTGGGCCTTGGCATCTGCGATGAAGTCGTTATACGCATCTTTATATGCCAGCCGCTTCTCATTGACCAGTGCGTCGGCATACTGCATCAGGCCCATCTTGAAAGAGATCGTCTGCATCGGGTTCTTCTGTACCAGCTTGTCACCCGGCTGCATCTGGTATGCTTTGCCACCACCATCCATATCTGTCTCAAACTGTCTGACGCCGTCCATATCTATATTTGCTATGTCGGGGTCCGCGTCGAATACGATATTGTTCTCTGCGTCGATGACGTGGTAGATCTCGGGATGGAAGTTGACCTCTCCGTTGATGTTCTCGATACCCGCTTCTACCTGTCCGCTGAAGCGCACGGTGTCCCCCTCGCGGACCTCATATTCTTCGGTAAAATCTCTGGTGCCATACATCGACTCGCTACCAAAGTCTGTCAGCTTGCCCTCTGGCGTTATCAGCCCATCGGCGACGAGCTGCTGATGCACGGGAGACTGTGCGGAGAAGTCCCCACTGGCGACCTCTATCAGCCCACCCCACTGTGTGCTGTTGATAACCGGGCTGCTCTTCAGCAGGCGAATACCTTCGCTGTCAAAATAGCTACGAATTGGCAGGGTAACACTTTTTAGCACATCGCGCATCTGGTTGTAGTATCTGACGTGGCTGCGCTCTTCATATGCCCGTCTGTTCTCTCCATATATCAGAGCACTCAGCTTGCCGATATCGTCAGCGCCGAGATCTTCTACTTTCGTAATCGGGTCCTGTCGGTTGTGGGCATTCCACTTCTCCACCAGGGCAGCGTCTACATCGTAATCGGACATCTGCCCTTCTACCCCTTCGCTGCGGCGAATCGTCGGCATCTCCAGCTTCATCGCCTTACGCATATCTTTGCGCAGCTCACCCAAGGGCTCTTTACCGCCCGGCCCCAGCTGTGTAGATGACATAGCACCTGGTGGTTTCCCCGGAACATAGTCGGCATCTGTTGGTGCGTCAAAGGCAGAGGGATACCCGCCCTCGCTCATCTCTTGTACAGATTTGTGATCTTCGCGGAAATCTTCTGCATTGCTGCGGGCCTGCGCTTCCATCTGGCTGAAGTAGTTATCTTCTGCAATCTTTACAGGCGTCAGAACATCGGTATGGAGCAACTGTTGGCGCAGGTCCTCGGCATCTTTGATACGTCCGGGGTGTGCCTCCTGGATACTGATTGCGATATCATCCAATGGCCTGCCGCTCTTACCATCCAGATATACGATCTTGCCTATGCCTCTTCTTGCCCAGTTATATCGCTTTTTCTTTACCTCGTCTTTGAGTTGGTCCCAATCGCCGCCTTCGGCACGTATACCGCCCTCTTCTGCGACGATCTCTCCAAGGGTTTTCTCCTTCGTCGCTCCTGTGCCGCCCAAGTCTAAAGGACCCTCGTCGACATCACTGAGGGCCTGCTCATAGACAAAGTCCCACCGTGGGTTTTGCAGGTCCGATAAGCTGTTGGACCCCAGCATTTTGTCGAGCTGCTGCGTGGTCATATCTTCGTGCCACGTAACATCGCGACCCATCAAGGGAGCGGCTTCTTCAGCGATGAGGCGTAGCCAATCGTCGTATTCGCTGTCTTTCTTGATCTGCACACGGTCTTTGAGTATCCCCTGCATTATGCCGTTGGCCTTCTGTGTCAGCACCTGCTCGGGAATATCTTCATCGGTATATGTTGCTCGCTCGGGTTGCTCGGGAGAGAAAGACCTGCCCTCACCGGGAAGGCCTTGTGCTGCGATGTTTCCCGTGCCACTGAAGGAGTAAGTGTGTATGTCGTACTGCTCGCGTGTCGGCAACACCCCTTCTAATGCGGGATCTGGCGTCGCCGTCTGTGGGATTTGTAAGTGCTGGCTTGGGAGCACCTGGCGGTTGACCCATCCAGACAATGGCGACCCTTCCCATCCCTCTTCACGCTTGACGTGGACAAGCGCGCGGACCTCTTCGGTCTCTTTGCTCGGAGCGATCGGATTTTCTGTCAACCCCTCGTCGACGCCATACCCTTTCAGGTTGTTGTCCACCATTTTCTGTAGTGCCTGGGGACGCAGAGACTCCAACACAGAGGTGAACACCTGATCGCCGATGAGCTTCTTGGCGCCGGGGTTCTGCTCTGCGAGCTCTAATATCTTACTCAAAGAGCCGGCATAGTTACCATTGCGGAGCCCTTCTTGCTGGATATCTACAAATTGACGGGCAACATTGACATCCATAAACCCGGTGTCTATTGCGCCCATATCTATGGCAGAGAACACGCCGGCGCCGATGCCTTCCATCAAGGCCTCGTCCCAGCGCATCTCATCATCCAATACAGCAGAGGCCGTCGCTGCTCCCGCTGTGCCTCCCAAAGAGGCGGCAGCGGGACGTATCGCACGGCCCACCATCTTATCGCCATACTTGCTCGCCACATTGGCGCCCGTACGTGTCAATGCCGGTGACAAGGCAGCAAACCCTCCTGCTGCGCCAGCACCGGCCATAGCACCTTTTGCGGCCATCTCTAAACGGCTGCGCCCCTCTTCAGGCTTCCGTATTCCTTCTGTAACGCCCGATACTGCTACATCCCGACCCACAAGGCGGGCAGCAGGAGACAGTGCCTTTACGGCCTTTACAGCGCGTGGTATGCGTGCAAGGCCTGCACCCAATCCCATACCTGTGCCAATAAACGACGGAATAGCACCGGCCACACCACCGACTATCTCGGCGCCCTGCTCGACGACGTTTCGTGCCGGGCCCACATCACCGCTCAACCCCAGCTCATCACCATATCCCAGCGGGAGCTCACGCATAAACGCATTCCCCGCCAGCTTGGCAGACCGCTCCAGCATAGACTCATTGCTGCGGGACATCTTACCAGCCGCTTCCAATATCTCATCACGACGATGGGGGTGCGCCATCAATAGCTGGACAACTTCTTCCTGTTCTTCGGCTGTCAGTGACATTTATTGATATCCTTCTTGCCGTGCCACCGCCTGACTTAGCTCATCCATATCTATTTCCTGCAAAGAAGTATTTGGGGAAACATTCAGTATTTTTCCAACGCCTTCTGCCCATTTTGGATCTTCAGCATATACAGCGCCAAGATCCGCCAGTGTGTCGAAGGTACCATGCTGTGATCTTCCCTCCACCTTCGCTAAAAGATCTTCTCTCAAAGCCAAAAACCCGTTCTCAGGAGATTCGAAGATGAGATGGCCCTGTCTGTCTGTTTTGGGTGTACCATCTGGATTCCGGGCAGCAAACTTATCACCAATACCCCCAAATTTAAGATTGCCCGGATTCTTGTTTCTCTGTGGCAAATTGAGGTCGCCGACTGGACTCGGAGGAGTACCACCACTCGGACTCGTCTGTAGCTGTTGCAATTGATCCATCTCGCGGCGGCTGTCGGCAGCCTGCTGTGCTGCCAAGCTGCCCTGCGTATAGCTCTGCCTCGGTCTTGCAGGGCTTCTGCCTTCCCCTTGGGCCATCCTCCAATTAGCTATCGCTTGCATATCTTGCTGCTGATCGGCTCTGTCTGCCTGAGCACCAAAGAAGCGGGACAACAGCTCGCCCGGTGAGTTGCCCTGAAGGCCGGCAAAATAAACCGGCGCTTCATACAGCGACGCATCACGTGCTTCTGGCATAACGTTTATGTCCTCATAGCCCGGAAAGGCCTGTGCCCGTGAGGCGATAACACCGTTGTTGCTGCGCTCGATGAAATCATCTACCGGGCCATCGCCACCACCCCCTGCTGGGGTGTCTGTGCCATAGAACCGTGACAATGACGCGCTATAGGCGTTGTTGAGATCGTTCTGCTCCTTGAGGTCTCTGTCGTAGAGACCTGTTTTTTCGTCGTAAGCAATCCTGGCTTCATCACCGGCCAGCCATCCCGGCCCTTTCTCCATATGCTCGGCACGTAAGGCTTTAATGCCTTCTACGCGGGCACGCCCCTGGCGCAGGGACGTAGCGACGCCATTGGCTTCTCCCTGTGTCAGCCCCCGCTTTTCGTACTGCTTGAGGCGTTTGTGCTCCATCTCTACATTTTCTACTTGGAGCTTCTTTACAGCATCTTCCATATCTGCTGATTCTATCATTCGATTGTAATCGTCGTCGCTGAAGTCGGGGTCTACTTCCCGGAGTGCATCTGCCAATCGCCGGGGCCCTCCCTTCCCTGCAATGGCGAGTTTATCTTGGACCTCTTGCCTGTTGTAGCTCTCCATTAGCCTTTGGTGACTCGCCTGTGAACGCGTGTCTCTGCCAATGGCACGCTGCTCTTCAGCGACTCTGCGCTGCTCGGCTGCTGCGTCGCGGTCCTGCTGCTGTATCGTAGCATCTGCGCCTATACCTGCTTGCAGCAAAGTGTTCCTGTCATAGCGATTATACATCAGAGCATCGGACCCTGGCCCCGGCTGTGTCCCAAAACGGGCTTCGGCCGCAGCGCGGTTTCGTGCAGATACGGGATCGGAAGCGTCAAACAATCGACTGTCTACTTCGCCACCTGGCCGTATGCCCCCCGTCAATATCTCTGCTGTGGCACGTTGGACATTTGCTGGCTGCTGGGCATCATAGACACTCTGGTCGATCTGACCGGCTCGCGCCTCTATAGCTTCTTGTGGCAATCCCAGCTGCGATCCCAAGGCACGAACTTCTGCGCCCGTCTTGGCATTGTTATATGCCTGGTTGAGGCGTTGCATCTGCTGGTCTTGCAGCTGGTTCTCCCGTTGCCTTTTTCGATTTATCAGTGCTGTAGCGGCTGTGGCACCTCGCTGCTGTGCCGGCCCTACCTCTCTGCTAAATGCATCCCAAAAGCCTGGCATATCTTAACCTCCAAATAACTTGTTTGCAGCATTTGTTCCAACACCACCCGTAAACGACCCCAAAGCACCACCAGCCAAAGCACCAAGGGCTCCTTGCCATCCACCACCAGATGGCGTCTGTAGCGGCATCTGCATTGGGCCAAGAACACCGGGCGCCACATTCACGCCACCCAAAGCACTCAATAGCGCATTCAACGGCTGCTGTGCCAGCTGGGCACGCTGGTTGTATATGTTCTCGTCCGTCTGTAAGGCGTTGAGCTGGTCACCGAAGATTCTCTGCTGCTCGCCAGAGCCGAACTGCGCCTGTGCGAGGTTGTTGCTCCACTGCTGCTGAGCAATCCGCGAGGCCCTGTCGATATCGTCATCTTTGAGGCCTTCATCGGCGAGCTGTTTTCGCAGGTCTTGATCGGCACGTTGGATATCGAACTGTCCCTCGGCCATATTCTGCTGGAACTGCCGGTCGATAAGGTCGCTGACAATACCGACATCTTGGCGCTGGAGACCCGCCTCTGCTACCGACCTGTCGAGCTCTGTGCGCTGCAAGGCGGCACGCTGTGCCTGGTTGGCCTGCTGCCTCTGGTAGTCCTGTGCGGTAGCCTGCTGCATACCGCCGAGCCTGTCCATACGGCGGTCTTGCGCCATACCGGCGGCCTGCATCTGCTGGCCAGCTTGTGCCTGCTGTGCCTGTAGTTGTGCAAGTTGTGTCGCTTGACCATAGTCCCCCGTTGCGATTGCGCGTTGTAATGCGTCGTTGACCATCGTATTGAATTGCCCGGCCTGTGCGCGGCCCTCTTGCCCACGCGCCAGCGCCTGCTGCTGCTCAAACTGAGACCCCCGCATTTGCTGGTCGAACATCTGGCTGGCGACGTCTGCACCGATCCCGAGGTTGGCACGCTGCTCAGAGCCGAACAGGGCATCTTCACGCAATCCCAGGTCTGTCTGCGCTTGGCGTCTGGCATCTTCTTGCCCAGCACCTTGCAAGTTGAGGCCCATCTGCCCCATCTGCGCTTGCAGCTGTGCCAGCATATTTGCTCGCGTGCTGTCCCCCGTCGCGATTGCACGTTGCAAGGCATCGTTGACCATCTGGTTCTGTATGCCGAGGTTATCGCGTGCCTCTGCTCCCGCGGCTACATCTTGGCCCTGGCCGAACTGTGCCGCTGCCACATTCTGTCCGAACATCGCATTGAGCAAGTCTTGCTGTGCTCCCAAGTTTGCGCGTGCCTCGGACCCTTCTGCCATCCCCTGCTGCTGCTGGAACTGTGCTCCCGCAAGCTTCTGACCATACGACTGCCCTGCCAGGTCTCCCGCCATTCCGAGATCTGCACGCTTCTCTCCGCTGCGTGCCAGTGCCTGTGACTGTCCGAACTGCTTGTTCTGCGCTTCGGCACCTTGCAAGGCACTCAGAATATCTGCCTGTGTTCCGAGGTTCGCACGTCCTTCTGACCCTACCAGGCCCTGGCTTTGCAGCTGTAGCTGCTGGTTTGCTACGTCTTGGCCAAACCCGGTATTCAAGATCTGTGCTGCCGTCGCCTCATTGGCACGTCGCTCCCCGCCGATGATCTGTAACGCTTCTAAGTCGGCACTGGACACTGCGCGGGCCTTCTCGCCGGCCAGCCGCTTGCGTGCTTCGTCACCCAATGTAGAGTTGCTCATCCCACGGATGGCGAGCATTTCTTCTAAGTCGCGCTCTTGCTGGGCAAATGCCTCGTCGATATCTGCCGTAAGAGCCCCGCGTGCCTGGTCGTATGTCATCGCCCCGGCACCTTGCAAATCTCCCACCGTATTCCCGATGTTAGACGTCAGCGCCTCTATGCCCTGTGCTGCTCCGAGGCCTCCCGCTGTTCCTGCCAGCGCTTGCAGCTCATTGGCCGCTTGCGTTGACAGCCCTCCCGTCAGCTCGGCAGCATCACCACCTGCTGCTGCTGTGCCACGATTCAGCAAGGTAGCAAGGTTGTTGCTGGGTGCGTCTACGCTCGACAGTTCCGACAGTCCAGAGGCGTCGAGATCTCCCAAGTTTGCGCTTACCGACCGATCAAACGACGGGCTGAGGCCCGCCACGCCGCTGCGTGCAGCATCCAGCTGTGCAGTGTCTGGCTGTGTGATTGCTTCGCCATACTGCCCGGTATTGATACTGTCGCCCTGTGCCAATGCGTTGAGCAAGAATTGGCTCTGGTCCATACCGGCTACTCTGCTGCGGTCTATCGGCGTTGTCAGCCCACGGGCACGGTCTCTGAACTCAGACATTATCTGCCCAGGACCCGCATTGCTCAAGAACCGCTGGTCTATACCTGCCAAGTCCGTGATAGACCTGTTGAGCTCGTTACCATAAGATCCTGCTACGCCTTGCCGTGCCAGCATACTGGGGTCTTGTGCATTGATATTATTGATTGCTGCCATCAGCGGATCTTGTGCGCTGCTGACCTGCGGCATCGCGTATAGCTGATTCCAGAAGGTGGTATCGCGTATAGACTTCCCCACATCCTTGGGTGTCTGTGACCCCATCGACAGGTCCTGCTGGCCCTTCAGCTGTGTGTGTATCGCTGCGGGTTTGAACTGGTTCGCCATACTGGCGACCTGCCCCGGCTGGTCATACGACAGCCCTTGCGGCTGGTATACATTCTGGACTGCCTGCCCTTCGAGCCATCCCATATTCGCAGAAGGGCCCACACTGAAGGCATCTTGCTGCGTCATCCACGGTGTCTGGTATGAGTTGGGGTCCATACGCTGGCGTGTCGCATCTGCCATATTCTGGATGTTCGCCACTGTGCCGGGCATCTGCGTCGCATAGAACTGCTGCAAGGGAAGGTTCTGCAATCCCAATATCGACTGCGTATATGCGTTGACTTTGTCGGCATCTTGCTCTGACGACAAGTTCCCCAACAGCGACGTCATCGCCGTGCCCATCTGCTGGTTCTGTGGCAGCATAGAACGATCGGGACCTCCCGCATTGGGACCCGTAGGACCATATGTCCACGTCGCCCCACCATACGGACTTATGTTCTGCGTGTTCCCCGCAAACTGTGGGCCCCACGCCTGCTGCTGGGGAGCACCACCTGGCAAGCCACCACCCGGGTTGGTGTTGTGGTTGGCGCCCTGCGTATACCTCTGCCACGTATTAAAGCCGCCCGTGTCAAAGGCCGCCTGTGCATCTTGGTCGCTGTAGTCATATCCCGTATTTTGTAGTGCCATTATTCTGTCCTCGCAAGAGAGGCTTTAGTGGGTAACTGTGCATCAATTGCAATCAAATGTTTTTCAATCGCATCCAAACGATTTTCTATAGAGACAGCAAACGTAAGGCAACCACCCAACAGCAACATCACAATACCAGCAATCAGATTGTCCTTTAAGTTTGCTCTCATCTCAATACTCCCTCTCGTATTTTTCAATTAGTTTAGATACGTAAACGATCAACCACCAACCAACACCCATAAGAGAAACGGCAACCCACACCCAATCAGGCACCAGAGAAATAATCTTGTGTATCGCTGCGTTTTCGTCAATGACCCCTGCATCTTTGAGGTATAAATACGCGGCACCGAGAGGTGCAAGGGAGCCTGTTGCCCCACTACCACCTTTGCTTGCGTCTTTAAAGGCGTGTTTATGTGACCGCGCATCTATCTTGCCTTTGGGTTTGGGCTTGCGCCTATAGCCTTCATAGACCTCTGCTGCTTTCTTGGCTTCTATGATGCGGTCAAGCCCATCATATTTGTCGATTTGCCCTTGCAGATATTCGCGTTCTATGTCAGACTTTGCGTTAGCAAGTCTACGAACCAACTCATCTCTGCCGTTAGGCATCGGGTCATTTCTCTACGACTTCGTATTTGCGTATATACTGCCACGCAGTGTTCGCCCCTGCAACTATCGCAGCACCCAACACAAGAGCCAGTTCTGTCTGTACGCCCAACTGAACGAGCGCACCCGCAACAACGGCTTGGCTACCTGCCCACCCACCGCTTTTGACACTTTTAAGCCACCCGATTTTTCCCATCGCAAAACGTGCTACTTCTAATACGTTTGGCATTGCTTATCCCTTCGCTTTAGGTGCTTTGGGTGCCTCTTCTTTCTCATCTTCCATCTGCCCAAGCATCTCGTTATATGCAACAATCTGCCCCTGCACATTCGACCATACACTGTCTGCCTGTGCCAACTGCTGTAGGCGTTGCTGTGCCTGTTGCTGTAACTCTTCAATCTTACCTGCCAGTTCGTCTTTGTTCACGTTACTCCCCCTTTGCAGATGCAATAGCAGCATCCAGTTGTGCGTCTGTCAATGCGTCAATATCTTTTTGCCTGTCCTGTGCCATACTGATATTTGCCTTTTCCTGTGCTGCGCGTTTGCAGAAGGCATTTACTGTCTCAAACTTTCTGCCACCTTCTCCATCATCACTTGAGCGTAGACGCAAAGCATTTGCCTCTTTCTCTGTGAGCGTGAATGATACTGATACATTTGCCATATCTATGCTCCTTGCGGTAAGAGTTTGCCTTTGAGAGAAGGCACGTTGTCTTCAAGTTTTTCGCACATATCCATAATGCTTGTGTAGAGTTGTTCAATAGCACCATTTTGCAACTTTTGTAATTTCGTCACGCAATATAAAGGCTCATCTTTCAATGGAGCACCCAAGATGCCAAGTTCTATCAGAGTGTCCTCTCCGTACTTCAAGAAATTGTCCCACTTGTTTTCAATGGTGTTTTTGCCTACTGCCAATGAGAATGCACGAATAAGCCCCACATCATCATAATCATCATACACCGTTACGGCTGTTGTTGATGTACCACTATCAGCAAACAGATCACCGTCTGCGTCCACAATAAACCTAACACCGCTACCATCACGCACGGAAAACACATTGCCATTTGCTGCTACTGCTGACACACTCGTGCCGCCATCTGTCACGAAAGCATTCACAGCTACAACGCCAAATCCTGCTGTTGTTTTGTTAGAATTAACGGCTTCACCTAAAATACCTTCAAGTTTTAATGCCTCTTCTGGCCCACCGTCTGCATCTCTATACCCCTGTATTAGTAAGCCACCAGCAGTGGCAGACACTTTTGCAAGCACTCCATAAGTGTCCAACTCAGTCCCCCCCCCCGTTATAGGATGCTCCACTTCACTGCTTTTTAGCGCCAATGCCTCATTATCATTCGTGCCTTGATTAATCGTGAGGCCAACGGTCATATTGGCGTTGGCAGAGTCGTTGATGTATACGCCACCATTTTGGTCTATGGTTAGCTTAGACGTAACCGCAGAGTAATTTTCGCTTGCATCGTAAAATATGTTAAAGAACGCACTGTCGAGATTAAATCCCCACGCTTTGTTTGCTGTGTCTGTGCGTTCCAACCTAAACATATTTGCGCCAGTTGCCGCCTCAATATGGAAAATACCATTTGGCGAAGCAGTGTTAATCCCCACGTTGCCATCACCCTTTACGGTAAGTAGTACATTTGCTCCATCGTAATCCTCTATTATTAAAGCCGTATCAACAGATGATGAACCGCCTCTCAATCGCAAGCCGTAATTTTGATTTGCTGCTGAAGAAGTGTTCTCTATCCATGCTACAAAATCATTGTTGCGTGTTGCCTCTACTTGTAGGTTGTATCCTGGCGTAGCCGTACCAATCCCAACATATCCAGTATCACCTTCAACTACAAATGCCGTTGCATCTATCAAGAAGTCGTCACCTGCATCATTGCCCAATGTCATTGCGATAGTAGTGTCGTCTGTGAATACCATTGTTGACCCTGTACCAATCGTTACCGTTGACCCATCACTGCTAATACTGTCAAGGGCAATGTCTCCAACATTGGTGATGTTGCCATCTGTCACACTAAGAGATGTAACCGTTCCAGCACCCGCACCCAATGTCCCAGTAGTAGAAAGATTTTCATCACCAAAACTGATAGCACCGCTTG
>Ga0080013_1002587_pt1 | contig 20966 bp, 27 predicted proteins | sample ETNvirenome_6_85_FD_69236 | JGI IMG/M metagenome (GOLD analysis project Ga0080013, IMG submission 69236) | Marine viral communities from the Pacific Ocean - ETNP_6_85 (SPADES assembly) (version 2) | ecosystem: Environmental > Aquatic > Marine > Oceanic | place: Pacific Ocean | collected 2013-06-19 | reverse complement strand
ACAAGATTAACTTCTTCTGGAGCTGTTTCGGCTGGCCCATCAAGAATACTTAGCATCTATTACGTAAGTGATGGTGCTGCTGGAAGTATTACAATTAAAGATGGTGGCGCTAGTGGAACTTCAATGGCTGTATTTGATGTTGGAATAGGTGGAACCAGTGCTGGTGAACCTGTAACTTATCAAATAGATCTTCCAGGACAAGGAATCCGTTGTGAAACATCATCATACGCAACATTAAGTAACGTTGATAAAGTAACTGTAATTTACGGTTAAAGGTTAACTATGGCTTATTCAGGCACTAGAACCTTTAATTTAACGATTGAAGAAATTATTGAAGAAGCATTTGAAAGATGTGGTTTGGAGGTAAGATCAGGTTATGATCTAAGAACAGCTAGACGATCTTTAAATTTAATGTTTTCTGAGTGGGCTAATCGTGGTTTAAATTTATGGACCATTGATTATGCAACACAAACAATGACAGCCGGTACAAATTATTATGCTGTAGATCAAAAAGTATTTGATATTATAGATGCTGTTATTACTACGACAACTAACGCTACTACTAATTTAGAAGGTGATACTAACACCACTGATGTTAACATAAATAAAATTTCAAGAACTGAATATATGAATTTAAGTAGGAAAGAAGAATCTTCATCTGGAGATGCTAGACCTACACAATATTGTTTAATTAATGGTCAAGTCACTGTTGGAGGGTCAACTTCAACTGGAAGACCAGAAAATGATATGACTTTATTTGTTTATCCAAGTCCAGATAAAGCATACATTCTTAAATATTTCTTTATAAATAGAATTCAAGATGCAGGAGGTTATACAAATTACGCTGATGTGCCATATTATTTTCTTCCTTGCTTAATTTCTGGATTATCTTATTATATAGCTTTAAAAAGAACTCCGGCTTTGGCTGCGGGTTTAAAAATGATTTATGAAGAAGAATTTAAACGTACGGCAGATGCGAATAGAGAAAGGGTCTCATATCGTGTTAAACCGGCACAAGCTTATATACCATAGGATAAATGAAGATGGGAGAATGTGAAAAATGTGGTCATGAATGTCATTGTAGTAATGGTGGTTCATGCTGCGGAGGACAATGTGAATGTTCAGATTGTCAATGTAAAAAGGAGGAAAAATGAGTAATAGAAACTATAATTCCCAAACTGCTAACACTAGAGAAAAATCTGGTGGAGTAAAAGGGAATTGGAGTGATAGAGGTCAAAATGAGGCACCTAAAGCAGTTAAAGCTGGCGCTATAACTACTAAAGGTATTGCTCCAACTAGCGAAGGAAAAGAATCTGGTGGAACACCATTTCCTATTTCTAAAGGAAAAGTTAGTGGGACTGTACAAGGAATGGGTGCTGCTACTAAAGGTGGTAAGTATCATTGGTCTGGATCAACTGATACTAAATGGTAGGAGAATAGATGGCGTACGCTAAAGGAAAATATTCTTTGTCTATTTCTGATCGTAGTGGATTACAATTCCCTTATACAGAAATGGTTAAAGAATGGAATGGCGCATGGGTGCATACAAGTGAGTTTGAGCCAAAGGCTCCTCAATTAATGCCACATGAACATTCACCTGATCCACAAGCGTTAGAGCACCCAAGAGTCGCAAGAACAGAATTTCCAGTTCCTAATTTATTAGGGATTAATCCTATATCTACAGCAGGTACAACTACTATAACTGTAAATGAAATTTCTCATAAAAGATCAACTGGTGATGCAGTTCGGTTAAGAGATATTTCAGGGAGTGTAGGTGGTATAGCACCTTCAGTTTTTGATTTAAATACAACTTTAAATGGAGCACTTACATCTTCAAGTAGTAGTATAACTTTAACTGATGGATCTTCTTTTCCTTCAAGTGGATATATTGTTATTAGTGAAGATAAAACAAATTCAGCTGTGCCTAGAGAATCATTAAGTGAGACAGTTAAATATACATCTAGAGCTGGTAATGTACTTAGTGGATTGACACGCGGAAGTGCAGCTCCTTCTTATGGGACTACTCCAGGAAATACAACAGCAAGAGCTCATGATGATGGGTCTAAAGTTTATGGATCATATTCTATCACTATTGTTAATACTACATCTCCACAAAATACAACCATTAGCGATAGCTACACTTTTGTTGTAAATAGTGCAGCAACTTCTACACAAGTAGGTGGAGGCTCTATTGCTTCTGCAGGACCAGTAAATAGTAGGGCATAATGACAACATACAGCGAATTAACAACACAGATTTTAGATTATACTGAGACAAGTACAGATGTCTTAACATCAACTATTACTGATGATTTTATTGAGCATACTGAAAATGATTTATTAAGACAGTTGGATATTCCAGCTTTTAGATCATATCAATATACTCAATTCACATCATCCAATCCTTTTTTAATTGTTCCTGGAGGTACAGTTCCTACCCCAGCACAGTTTTCTGTAATAAAAAGTGTCAATGTTTTAGAGGATTTAACAGCTACAGATACCACTGGTAATCGTTCATATTTAGAAGAAAAAGATGTTACTTTTATGAATGAATATTGGCCTAACAGAAACTTGACAGGTACGCCTAAATATTATACACAATGGGATTACAACAGTATATATGTTGTTCCTACTCCAAGTTCAGGATTGTACTTTGAGCTAGCTTTAAGTAAATTAGATAAAGCATTATCAAGTACAGATACAACTTCTTGGTTAGGAGATAATGCTCCAAAAGCATTATTATACGGTTGTCTTAAGGAAGCTTTTAAATTTTTAAAAGGTCCTATGGAGATGCTGCAAACTTATACACAATCATATGCCGAAGCTGTTCAAGCTGTAGCTATGCAACAAATGGGAAGAGCGCAACGTGATGATTATATGCATGGTGCAATAAGAATACCACGACCTTCTTTCCAGCCTCAACTAGGTTCAATTAAGCCAATGGGTGGCACAACAACAGGAGGACAATAAAATGGCAATCACTCAAGCTGTAGCAAACAGTTTTAAAACAGAGGTTTTAACAGCGACGCATAACTTTACTGCGACAACTGGAAACACTTTTAAAATTGCTTTGTATACTAACTCCGCTACATTATCTAAATCAACGACTGCATACACTACTTCAGCAGAAGTAAGTGGAACTGGATATACCGCAGCTGGAAATACTTTAACAAGTGTTACACCTGCTTTAAGTACAGATACAGCAGTTTGTGATTTTGCTGATACGTCTTGGACTTCAGCAACTATTACGGCAAGAGGAGCATTAATTTATAATGATACTCAAAGTGACAAAGCTGTGGTAATATTGGATTTTGGCGGTGATAAAACATCAACTGCAGGAACATTTACTATTCAGTTCCCTGCCGCTGACGCCTCAAATGCTATATTAAGATTAGCGTAAGGAGTTTAATAAATGGCATTAGTAATTAATGACCGCGTAAAAGAGACCTCAACTACAACAGGAACAGGTGCTCTAACTTTTGCTGGAGCAGTTTCAGGTTTTGAAACTTTTTCAGCTGGTATTGGTAACTCTAATACAACATACTACGCAGTAGTAAATACAGATACACCCACAGAATGGGAAGTAGGATTAGGAACTTTAGCCGGAGATAGCTCAACTATTACACGTACAACTGTTATTTCGTCCTCAAACAGTGATAGTGCGGTTAGTTTTGGAGCAGGAACTAAAGAGATTTTCTGTACATTACCTGCAAGTAAAGCAGTTATTAAAGATGCTAGTGGAGATGTTAGCTTTGGTGATAATGATATTACTAATGTTGGAGATATAGCTGTAGACACAATTTCTAATGATGGAACAGATATTACACTAGACTCTAGTGGAGATATTGATTTGGATGCAGGAGGTGGAAATGTAAAAATTTCTGTTGGTGGCACTCAAATACTTGATATTGCAAGCAGTTCGTCTGATGTAGTATTTCAACCAAAAGTTGATGCAAAAGACATTAAGTTTAATCAATACGACGGAAATTTACTTTTAGATATTAATGATGGTGGTTGGGTTGGATTACACAATGCAGCTGCTGGTCCAGGAGAATTAAGATTTTATGAAGATACAGATTTAGGATCACATTATACAGGGTTTAAAGCTGGGAATGCTACTGCTTCTCTTTCTTATGTTTTACCATTGGCTGATGCTACGGCAACTGGTCAAGCTTTAACATCAGATGGAAGTGGAACATTAAGCTGGGCTACTGCAGGAACTGCATGGCAATCAATTAAAACAGGAGATTATACAGCTACTGCTGGACAAGGTGTATTTACTAATACGTCTGGTGGCACTATTACAGTGACATTACCTGGCTCACCTTCTTTAGGAGATGAGGTTAGTATAATAGATCTGGGAAGTGCAGGAACTAATAATGTCACAGTTGGACGTAATTCATTAAAAATTATGGGCGCGGCGTCTGATTTGACGATTTCTACTGACAATGCGGCTATAAAACTGGTATATACAGATTCAACTTATGGATGGAGGTTAGCAAATAACGACTAATGGCAGATTTACAAACATTTTTACATAGAAACGAAGTAGGACAAATTAAGCCGTGGGGTAAGTCTACTGCTCCCACTGGTTATGTACTATGCAATGGTGCAGCTATTTCAAGAACCGATTATGCAGACTTATATGGTGTTATTGGTACAACTTATGGTACCGGAGATGGATCATCTACTTTTAATGTTCCAAATCTTGCTGGAAAAATGCCACAAGGATATGATGGTAATACTTACAATATGGCCGGTAGTGGCGGTGCAAATACTGTTACAGTATCTGTTACAAACAACCAAGCAGTAAGTACAATAACAAGTACAGCGACAAGTACACAGTCAGTTACAGTGACTGGTAATATTGCTAATACTTCTTTAACAGAGGCTCAAATAGCTTCTCATAATCATAATGCAGCATCTGGTAATAGAAACGATGGTACTCCACCTAATAATGGAGGACCTACTTTACCTGGTCAAGGTTATCCACCAGCTAATGAAACAGGTAACGCTTTTGGTCCAGCATTAAGAAATGCGGGGTCAGGAACAGCGCACAATCACTCTCATAACTTAACTGGTACTTTAACTGGTAATGTATCAGTAACTAACTCAGGTGGATCTTTAACAGGTACTGTTACAGCAGCAGGAACAAATTCTTTTTCTCCTTTCGTGGTGGTTAATTATATTATTAAGTACTAATGGCAACTCAGATTGTAATAAGTAATAATTTTTCTGTTCTTTTAGATGATATCTTTCATATTGAGTGGGTAGATAAAGGAAAGAATTGGGATGATAATTGGTTACCTAATACTATTCACTATGTTGTATATAATAATTTAGTGGGAGATAATGAAATTCAAATGATTGATCCTGCAACAGAAAGAATGACAGGTAATACTCCTCTGTTATCTATTACAGATACAGTTGGAACTACAACTATATCAGATTTGTTGACGTGGGGAGAAACTAGGAGAACACAAATAAACTCTGCTCAGATGGATTATGATAATTCCTTTGAGAATGCAAGGACAAGATGGGTTGATGATGGTAATGAGGAAGTTGATTTTCAACACACAAATCCCGACACTTTCAGTTATTTTGATTGGTCAAAATCATGGCGTGATTATGATGAGCACTACTCATAAAAAATTAATAAAGTATACCTAGGACTAGAAGCACCAAAAGATTGAAGATTGGTGTGCCATATTTCATTTCCTTTAAAAAAAATAGCTCTATTCTCAACAAAAGATATGTGAGCAGTTAACTCGTTATTGTTATAAAATCCTGTTCCATTATTTATTAATAAATCCCCCTTTAAATAAAAAATAAGATTATATTTAGTTTTATCATCATCTAAATGAGGAAGAGGTTTTTCATGATTATGTCTTAAATGTAAACTAATCCTATTTTGATGAATTTTTAATTTCTTTGTTAAAGGAAAATTTTTTTCAATAGTTGAAATAAACTCTTTAAATAAAGAATCAGTAGATTTAAAATCTACCCTAAATCCTATGTTTTCTTGTCTACCATTAAAAGATGGATGTAATGGGTGCTGTAAAATAATTTCTTTAAGATTTTTAAAATATGAAGGATATAAAAAATTATCTTTAAAACAAATCACTGTGTAACTTTAAACATCACTACCATCTAAATCAGCATACGGACCATTAGCATTAACGTAGTGTATAAATAATTGATGATGCCAACATCCATCTGGTTGATCAAAAGGTAGTCTCCAATGTTCTACTTCATGTCCTTTATATATAACCCCATCACATTCATTTATAACTATTGGTTCTCCATCCATAAAAAGTGGCCATTCATAATTTTTATCCTTGTAAGATTTATTTAATGAAATGGAAACACTGATTTCACAAGCTTCTCTATCAGTATGAGGTTTTAATTCAGACCCGGTTATATAAATCCTATTATATGTATACATAGGTTTTAAAGTTAGGCCCGTCTCTTTTTCTATTCTCTCCTGTAAAAAGATCAGCATGTGATAATAATAGTTTTTATCTGCCCTTGGTCCCTCATACTGAGCGTATGCATTTTTTGGTACTTGAGGATCATTGGGTTTATACTCTTTTAAATTTTGTAGAGACCAGGATGTTAAAAAATTACTTAGATCTTTTGAAAATAGGTTTTTTGCGTATTTATATTTTTCTTGCATTAATGAATCCAAGTTATAATTGAGTGTCTTTCTCCTTTAGTAACAGGCAACACAGCATGAGGAAAACAAAAATTACTAGGAAAAACCACAGCACTTCCTGCTTTATTAGGTACAATATATTCATCTTCTTCATCAAAAAAAGAAAAATTACCTCCAATATAATTATCATTTAATAGAAATGAACAGCTCAATAATCTAGGGAATAAATCAAAATGATCTGTGTGTTTTTTATATTCTCCATTTTCGCTAGATTTATATAATAGATGTATATACCCTGTATCTTCAGCAGTAAGACCTAATTCAAAATATTTAAAATCATTCTTATAGGAATCTAATATCTTAGCAACAGCAGTAAAAACTTCCTTATCAAATTCTTTATTTAACGATTTAGACCAACAGTTTCTAATTTTTACATTCATTTCATTATCACCTACTCCTGCACGATTAAATTCGTCTTTGGCAGTCGTCTCAATGATTTTATTACAAACGTCTAAACTTAAAACATCCGGGTAAACTTTTATATAATTATTTAATTTCATTTGTAGCTCTTCTTTTTCCAAAATAATCTTTTATATTTATCAACCCATCCCGTTCTAATCATATTATGTGTTTTAGAATGAAGTTTTTCTAAATAAAATCCAGACCACATTTTCCACGGTTCTCTTTTAAAGGGAATGACCTGGATCATTGGATCACCTTTTTTTAAAATAAATTGTTTCGTTTTATCTAAAACTATAAAAGGAAAATTAATATTATTAATATAAGAATCCGTATCTACTACTCCGGATAAAAATTTAATTTTATTATTTAATAGATGATTTAAAGGATTAATAAATAAACAGCTATAACCTGGTGGTGTTTTAATTAGCCATTTATTTATAATTTTACCAGCTGCCGAACCTACTGTAGAGTGCCATTCAGGAGGGACTTGAAAGTTTGAGTGATATTCCATATGTTCTTTATCAGCAGGAGTTATAGAAAAATCATCTCCAATAGGATCTACCATATAATCTTGATCAAAATAAAGCATGTATCCAAAAGTCATAGCGTCTAGAAATGGTACACATGTTTTAACAGTGCCTTTATGTAAATCATCACTTATAAATCGTTTTAGTTTTTTATATTCTGTGGGAATTGAGTGCATGGCTGGAGTAGGCTTAGGCCATATTCCTTCCATCTCTTTATTAATAATAACAAACTCTATTTTTTTATCAAACATTCTCCTCCTTTATTTTAAATAAATAATTAATTTTTGAGTTATTCATAGTATTTTCTACCATTTCTTTTGTATTTGCTAAAGGCATCCCGGCTAAATTAAATGATGTATTCAACAACATGGGAACTCCTGTTTCTTTATAAAACATTTTCAATATAATATACATATTTTTATTTTGTTTTTCAGTTAAAGTTTGAATTCTGCATGTATTGTCTATGTGCAAAACTGCTGGAATTCTCTCTATTTTATCTTTTTTACATGGGACAGCCATAGTCATAAAAGGTAGTTCTTTAATATGTAACATTTCAAACCATTCGTGAGCATGTTCTAATAATACAGTTGCACCGAAAGGTCTAAAAAATTCTCTTTTTTTAACCGTATTGACAATATCTTTTCCCTTTTTATTTCTAGGATCAAATAAGATAGATCTATTACACAAGGCTCTAGGTCCAGCTTCACATCGTCCGTGATATATAGCTACAATTTTTTGGTCTAATATTTTTTCTACAATTTTTTTATGCATTATCTTCCTTTAAATAATTACTGCCAAATAACATTGTATAATTTACTCTTTTATTTTCTTTACCTTCTTTCATATGAACATCATCCGTCTTGTGAAAATAAGCTCCATCAAAAAATATTGCTCTGTTAAATTTATATTTTATTATACTTAATTCACCTTTATTTTTTTCTATAAAATCATCAATACAATTATCTTGATTATTGTTCCATTCTTTTCTAGTCCATGAAGAAGGGGGCTTTAGTTTACAAATTTGTAAACCATTTTTAGTAAAATCTTCAATGGAGTTATCTTCAGATAACCAAATATTTAAATTTATAGTTGATGGATCAGAATGCCAATTTACCCCTTTACCTTTATTATCAAAAATAAAAGACCAACTTCTTTGAAATGAACTTAAGTATTTTATTTTTTTTACAATTTCTTCAGCTAAGTTTTTTGTTGGTTCATCTAAGACATTATAATTTATAGCTTGGTAATTAGAATAATAATCGTCAAAATATGTGGAAGAAATCATTCTATCACGTAAAAATAATGCATCATTTTTATTTAAAAAATCATCCACTATTACTATTTCCTGTTTTTCTAAGGATTTAGAAATGTTATCAAAATTATTATTATTAAGCATCTGTTCCTAAATATAATGAATCTAATATTCTAATTGTTTTATCTTGGGTTAAATTGTGCCAAAAATATTTGGCAGCTCCAAGAGATGTTCCACCATCATTACTTAATGGATCAAAATAAAAATTAACGTTAGGAAAAGCTTTTATGTATTCATAATTATTAACACAATTTAGAGCATACCCACCCGACATAATAAAATTGTTTAGTTTATGCTCTTTTAAAATATCATTTATTCTATCTAAAGTTCTTTCCTTAGATTGATTTTGAATTTTATAAGCCATATCTGCTTTATATTGAAATGGCTTATTTCTCAATTCTTCATAATTTTTTGCTTTCCAACCTTTGTAATAAAAATTATTAGAAACCCATTTATTATTTATCTTAATAAAAAAATCTTCTACATCTTTATTATCTTTTCCATAGGCTGCTAGTCCCATTATTTTACCAGCATCATGCCATTGATATCCTAACATTTCACAAACAATTTGAAAAGCTAGGCCCATGGAATAATCAGTGTTTGTATGATCATAGGTTCTATATAATTTTTCAATTAAATTAAATTGATCAGGATAACTAGCCACGTATACGGATTCTATTTCTTGTTGCTTAAAATCCCCTACTATATTTCCCCCTCCATCTGAAACAAAAACAATAGATTCTTTAAATCCAGACCCATAAAATGAACAAGCTGCGTGCATTAAATGATGATCTGTTAAAGTTATTTTTTCTTTAATTTTTATACCATTTTTATAAGGAATGTCATTTTCAAAAAGTTCAATAAACGGATTAAGTTTAGGAAGATTTAAGTGAGTAATAATATAATAATCTATTTCTCCTTTAATATATTTTCTCAATTCCTTAAAGACATACATAGGGAAAGGGTCTTTTTTATTATAAGTTGTTTTCTCCTCTTCCATATGAAAAGAAATATTACCATTTTCTAAGAGACAGACACTACTGTCATGACCAACGCTAGCTGCTAGTATCTTCATTTATTACAAAATTAAAAGACATAGATCGTCTAATTCCTCCTGGTGGTTTAGTTTTGAAAGGCATTACACAATGCTGGTGTTTAGCTTCAAATATATAAAAATCTCCTAGTTTTGGTTCCATCCAGGTAGTTCCTAAAGCATTGCTAGATATAAAACCAATATTACCATCTTTAAATTTATGTGGATCTTTAGTATCATTTACAAATTCTGGAACTTTAAGATATAAAACTGTAGACCAGCCACTTAAATCATGGTGGGTGTGGGGTGGATTATATTCTCCTTCTTTCATATCATTTATCCAACAGCTTAATATATTTAAATGATGAGGACCTTTTGGTAGTAAATAAAAAGATTCTGATGAATTAATATAATCATTGATGCACTTAGTTATGGTAGAAAAGGATTTTGTTGATTCTAAAATCTGTGTAAATTGTAATTCTGAGTCTAGTCTACCGGCTAGACGAGATCCATAAGACTCTAATTTACTTTTAGCTTGCTCATATTTTTTATTAAGATCTTTTATTTCGTTTAATGGAATTTTATACTTTTTTAATATTCTTCCAAACACATGTGTCGTTGATTTCATAGGTATCTAAAATTAAATGCTAAAGATATTCTTTCTTCTTTCGAGTCTATTACTCTATGATAGAGATCACTATCAAAAATTATTACATCTCCTTGATTAGGATTTAGTTTACTTCTTATATTTTCAGAAAAATGTGCAAATTCTAATGAAGAATTTTTTTCTGTGATATAAAAGCAACCTGATCCTTGGTTAAATTCACTCTTAATATCATCATGTTTGTGAAATTCTTGATATCCATTTTGACCTAAAATATTAATCCATGAAGATGTTATCATAAAAGGTTTAGAAATTATCTCTTTTATTTTTCTTTCTATCTCGTCTTTAATATATTTAAATTCATCTACATCATAAAGTATATTAACATACTTATTTCTTGACGTATGGATATTACAATCCCAACTTCTTTCTGTAAATTTTTCCTTGTTATCTTCTATAAATGATTTAATTGTTTGAATTAAATGTAGATTAGATATATTACCTTGGAATATACTTTTCTTTATTATAGTGATTTCTTTCATTTTCTTATATTCTAGCATAATCTCCAAAAAAACCTTTGATTTATATCAATTTTTTCTATTATTATGAATTCTTGAATTATATACTAAATGTGCTACAATGTCAATTTTAGGATTAATTAATGGCTTTTAAAGTAACGTCTTCATTTGGTTTTGCATCTTCAGCATGGGCAGAATATTCTTTTTCTGGCGCCTCTTTAGGTACGTATGTTTCACCAACTGGTTCTGCAGCGACATTTAGCACTACTACACCTACTATTTTACTTACCCAAACGGTGACACCTACGGGTCAAGCAGCGACATTTAGCGCTGGAAGCGTAACGCCTTACCCAGGAACCTCTACTACAGATTCTTCATTTGCTGAGAATGCTTTTGCATCAATGCCTTTCGCTGGATCTAATTTCCAGACTTATACAATTCCAAGTGGAAGCACTGCTACATTCTCTATAGGAACCTTGACTGTCACAGGTACTGGTGTTATAACTCCAACTGGATCTGCGGGTACATTTAGTATAGGTAGTACTACAATTGCCTCTACTTATACACCAACTGGTGAAGAAGCAGAATTTAGTGTTGGAAGCCCAACAGTTACTGGAACTGCTACGTTCACTGTAAGTGGATCTGCTGGTACATTTAGTATTGGATCTGTTGTTATAGAGTCAGCATATGATGCGACTGGTTCTGCAGCAACATTCAGTATTGGAAATACTACTGTTACTGGTACTGCTGTAGTAAACTTAACTGGTAGCACTGCAACATTTAGTATAGGTAGTTTATCATTTAGTATTTGGAATACAGTAGATGATAGTGCTTCAAATACTTGGTCAACAGTGAAAAAGGCTTAGGAGGATAAATGGCTGATTCGACAATATTAAACTTAGATCTCATGACCACAGGTTCCAGTTCTGGAACATGGGGTACTATAACAAATGAAAATTTACAAAAATTAGAACAATCTGTTAAAGGATATACGTCTGTTGCAATTTCTAGTACTTCTCAGGCTTTAAGTGTAGCTAGTGGTGGAACTGGAGATGAGCAAAGTAGAGCTGCGATTAAACTTACAGGGACTCTTTCAGGTGATACAATACTTACATGCGAGGCCAATGCTTATTGGTATATAATTGATGATGCAACTACTCACTCAGGAAATTCTTTAACGTTTAAACCTTCAGGTGGAACTGGAGTTGCCTTGGTTCAAGGTGCTAAACATATTCTTTATACTGATGGATCAACTATGTTTGATGTACTTGCTGATGCAGGTAATGTTTTAGCTAATGGAACTTTAACAGTGTCTGGTGATACTGTTTTAAATGGTGGAACTTTAACTTATAATAGTTCTGGCGCTGATAAAGATGCACAGTTCTATGGGGATAGTGATAATAATCTTCTTTATCTAGATGCTGGAAATGACCGCATGGGTATAGGAGTTTCATCACCTGCAGCAAAGCTAGAGGTAGATCAAAATAATGCTTCTGGAGCGATACCAGTATTGGATTTAGACCAAGCAGATACTGATCAACCTTTTATTAATTTTGTAGGAACATCTGCCTCAGACGATTCATCTAGCATTTCTTCTTCGACAGCAACAGCTTCTGCAAAATTTGGTGCCGTTATGGTTAAAATTAATGGCGTTGAAAAATGGATACGTGTTTACGACGATCCTACGTAGGAGGTTAAATGCCTTTAATTAAATTACCTTTTATACCAGGTATTGATAAACAAGATACAGAATATGGTGCTGAAGGAAAATGGTTTGACTGTGATAATGTTCGTTTTAGATATGGTCTTCCTGAAAAAATAGGTGGATGGGCTAAAGTAACGAGTGATGCACTTGTTGGGGCAACACGTGGAATGCGTTCATGGTTTTCATTAGACGGAGATCCTTACACAGTTCTTGGCACAAATAAAAAACTTTATGTTTATGCCGACAATGCCTGGTCTGATATTACACCTAATAGATCAACAGGTGATTCAATAACTCAATTTGTTACCACAGCTAATTCTACAACAGTCAGTGTTACAGACGCTGGACACGGAGCCGTTGAAGGTGATTTTGTAACTATCTCATCAGCTACTCCTCCAGGTAGTAGTTCATTATCCGCAGCTAATTTACAAGGTGAATTTGAAATTCAAACTGTTACATCTACTTCCGTATATACTATTATAGCTGGGGGAACTGAGGGTGGAACAGGCAGAACTGGTGGATCAGCTACGGCTGCTTATGAAATAAATACTAAACCTGCAACATCTATTCAAGGATATGGATGGGGTGCGGGTACATGGGGATTATCTACATGGGGTACATCTAGATCTGGTTTAGCAGCACCTAACAGTGTTCAATTAGATTCAGGTAAATGGTCTATTGATAACTGGGGTGAAGATGCTTTATGTCAATTTTTAAATGGGTCCCTTTACTTTTGGGACAATTCTGCTAGCACAAGTACTGTAGCAGCTATTGTAAGCAACGCACCAACAACAAGTAGATTTGTTCTTGTATCTGGTACTGATCGACATGTAATTTGTTTTGGAACAGAGACAACTATTGCTGATGCAACCACTCAGGATGATATGTTTATTAGGTGGTCAACTCAAGATGATCATACAGAATGGACTCCTACAGCGACTAATACGGCTGGTACACAAAGACTTACTGATGGTAGTAGATTAACCTCTGCAGTTCGTTCGCGTGGTGCTGTTTTAATTTGGTCTGATACTGCTTTGTATCAAATGCAATTGATTGGAGCTCCATTTACTTTTGGATTTTCTCAATTAGGTTCAGCCTGTGGCTGCACTGGTCTACATGCAGTAGTAGAAACGAATGGAGTTTCTTATTGGATGGGCACTGATTCTTTCTTTATATTTGATGGTACTGTTCAGAAAATTCCTTGTAGTGTAGAAGATTATGTATTTACTGATATTGATCAAGCTTCACAAAAAGATTCTTTTGCTTCTTTAAATAGTGAGTTTAATGAAATAACGTGGTTTTATCCTTCTAATGGTTCAAACGTAATTGATCGTTGTGTTACTTATAATTATTTAGAAAGGGTTTGGAGTATTGGAACTTTATCACGTACATCATGGGTAGATAAAGGAGTATACCTTTATCCTTATGCAACATCTTATAGTGCTACAGATACCACATCTACAATTAGTACGATTAATGGGTTGACAGCTGGCAGAACATTTATGTATTCACAAGAAAATGGAAATAATGATGACGGGTCAGCTATGACGGCTTATATTAAATCGGGTGATTTTGTTATACCTCAAGCCGGAGAAAAATTAATGTCCGTTAGAAGATTTATTCCTGACTTTAAAAATCAGGTTGGTAATCTCGCTGTTCAATTTGATTTTAAAGCATACCCTGCTAGTACTGCAGTTATAAAAGGACCCTATACCGTAAGCACAAGCACAACCAAAATAGATACACGTGCACGTGGTAGGCAAGCTTCACTTAAAATAACAAGTTCTGCTATTGATACTAAATGGAGGTATGGTACCTTCCGTGCGGACATACAGCCTGATGGTATGAGATAATGGCACAGATAATAATTCCACGTTTACCACAAGCACCAAAAGATTATAGTGAGTCACAAATAAACCAACTCATTACAACGATTGATCAATTAATTAGGCTTCTGAATTCTTCCTACACCCCTGAACAATTAAGGAACGATGATGAAGCAGTAACGTGGTTCATAGGATAATATGGCTAATCAATATAAAAATGCAAAACTAGATTTAACGGACACAGATAATGAAACATTATATACTGTTCCAGCAGCTACGACATCTATAGTTAAATCTATTCTAGTTTCTGAGGATGCTGGTGCTACACCTACAATTACGGTGACTCTAGTTAATTCAGCTGCAGCTGTTTTTAGCCTTTATAAGACTAAAGCACTTACGGCTAATGGAACCCTTGAATTATTAAGCTCACCATTGGTTATGGAGGAATCTGAAATATTAAAGGTACAGGCATCTGCGGGGAATCAGCTCCATGTAGTAATGTCTTTCCTTGAAATAAGTTAATACTTGATATATTGTTAAAAAATGCCTATAAACGAAGACGAAGTAATTGAATACGCAATAGTTAATGGCGAAAAGGTTCCTAAAATAGTGGTTCCTGCTCAAGTTACTATTCGCAATAAAGATACTGGGACAGAGTATAATTCTGATGCAGAAGCTCAAGCCGACGTGGATGATCCCAACACGCCTACGACAAGTGCACATATAGAAAGACATGTAACTATTCAAGTTGCACGTATAAAAGATATGTTGGCGGAAACAAAGGATTAACATGGTAGACATAGATCAAAGACAAAGAAATTGGGACACTCCTTTTCCTTTTGCTCCTTCAGTTCCCTCTAATACTATGCAGTCTGATTTAATGAATTATGGGAAAGCATCGTGGGATGCTCAGAAATGGAATCGTCCTTCTTTTCAAGAACCAGGAAACACAGATCGAGGCCCGTGGCTTCACAGTGATGTAGATATGATTAATCCTAATGTTGCTGAAAGACAATATGGTTTAAATGCTTACCCAGGTGCCGCAAGCAATTGGGCAAACATATATAATCAAGGTGATTATAGATTTGCTTCTCCAAAAGATATGAGAGATACAATGAACTGGGCAAGAACAAAAGATCTTCTTTATTCAACAACACCTAGCTGGGGAGGATACGGTATGTATGATACACTTGATTCCCCAAGCATAATGGATGAACTATATGGAGCAAGCGAAGTTTCAGAAGATTTTATAGATCAGCATTTTAGATCTAAAGAAGAAGATGTCTATGATAACATCTACACTGACATTGGTAATGCTGCGAATATGCTACAATATGGAAGGCAAAATCCTTTCTTAATAGAAGATGAAGGTGGATGGACAGCTCGTGACCCAATGGAGATATCTTACGGTTACGAACAAAATCTAGGAGATCAATATAGATATTCTTCAGACAGACAACCAGAAATTAATAATCCTTTTATACCTTCAGACAGACAACCAGGAATTAATAATCCTTTTATGCCTTCAGACAGACAACCAGGAATAGATGAATTTAATAATCCTTTAAAAGATTTACCTTCAGATAGACAACCTGGAATAGATGAATTTAATGATAAATTAAGAATGGGTCTTACATACCCAGAAGGTATAGGACTTGATCGTGCACCAGAAGAAATTCTATCCGTACCTCCACAATCCGATAGAGATGATCCTAATATGTTAGAGAAAATATTACCATTTTTTCCAGCAATAGGTGCGGGAAAAATAGGTAAAGCAATAGGTCAAGGTCTTGGAGATCTTTTTTCACAAGATGATATATATCAAGATCCAATTATGAACATGGCAGACGTGGATCAGTCAGCTTATTCAAACTATGAAATGGCTAATTTATCTCAGACATGGCAAAAGATACTAGATCAAACAGGAAGCGAAGACTTAGCTAACGAATGGGTAGAATCACAACAAACAGCTAACATTGAAAATTTTGATTACTATCATTATAGAAGAAATGGTTATACACATGAGGAAACTATGCAAATTTTAGAAGAACAAGGTTTGGCATAATATGGGTTGGTTAGATAAAACATTTAAAAATGTAGTTAGAGGCGGAAAGGATTTACTAAAAAGTCCCGCAGGAATAATGCTACTTAGTGCAGCAGCACCGTGGATTGCTCCTAAAATGGCGCCATGGATGGCTAAGTTAGCTGGAAGTGGTAAATATGGACAGCTTGCTTCAAATCTTATATCATCACCATGGGTTAAAAATGCTTTAACTAACGCAGCAGTGCAAGGTGGAATTGCAACGCTTACTAGATCAAAACACCCTTGGAAAGCAATGGCTGGTGCAGCTATATCATCATTACCATTTACAGCATTACAATCTGCACAAGCAGCAAGTAAATATAATGAATTATTTAAAACTTCTGACCAATGGAAAGCATTAACTAATGCTCAACAACACTCAGGAGAAGGATTAAAGAAATGGTATGATTTTGCAGCAGGAAATGATCTTCCAATGTTAACACAAACTGCTGGAACGGAAAGTTTTGCATTTCCTGGTTTAGATGGACCTGTAGGAATGCCACAAGAATTAGTGCCAGTAGGACCACCACAAGTTTCAGTTAATGATTTTAATTTATTTGATGATGCAGCTAATGCATCAAAAGGTGCATTACAATTAAGTGATAAACTTGCTAAGGCTTCTACTAAAACGCCTTTCTTTACGCGTGATTTAAAACCAACTAATATAGATCTATCTGAAGTATCAGATCTAGCATCTTCTTACTTCACAAAAGACCCTGGTGCAGCTAAACAAGGATGGGCTGGATTAGTTTCAGATGTAATGGGACCAGTTGATATGCCAGCAGCTATTATGCCACAAGTGGCAGGACTGGCGGCAGGAAGAATGACAGACGAAGAAAGATGGCTAGAAACCCAAGAAGCACAAATAAGATCATGGGCATTCCAACATGGAATTCCATATGATGAAGCAAAAGAAATTTGGAAAGATGGATGGCGTAATCCATACTACGAAACTACACCTGCCGAAGATTATAGGTTTGTAAATCGTGGTGGAACAATTGGTTATAAAGATGACTACACAGCTGGTGGAAAAGCTGTAGGACCAGGAACTGGAACATCAGATTCTATTAGACCTGTTGCATTATCCGATGGTGAATTTGTTTTCACTGAAGAAGCAACAAACAATTTTCCAGGAGGACCGGAAGGATTATATTCTTTAATGAATAGTTTAGATCCTAACTCCGAACAACCACACGAAGCGAGATCAAGAGCATAATGGCATATCCAGGAGGACACGACGTAAAAACATCAACTACAGGAATGTCTCCTGAAATGGAGGCTAAATTTCTATGGCTTCTAGACCAAGTACAAGAACAATCAGCTTATCCATTTGGTTATAATAAAGAACAATGGGATGCTTTACCTCAAGGTGAAAAAGATCGTTTAACAAATCTTAGAACTGGTGAAGTAAAACCACAACAAGTTGTTCCAATGACAGATTTACAAAATCAAGCTATGAATATGGCAGGAGATGCATTTGGAGATGAAGGATACAAAAAATATTTAAACGAATACCAAGGTCATGTTACACAAGGAATTTCAGATCAATATGATACAGCAATAAACGCTGCTAATTTAGGGTCTGCTGACAAAGGTGCATTTGGGGGAGCAAGACAAGGAATAATGCACGGTCAACTTTTAGGAGATAAGTCAAGAGCGATAGGAGAATCTATGGCTCAAGGATACGGACAAGCATGGGATTTATATGATCGTGGAATTGCAAGAACTATGGGTGCTGGGTCTATACAACAACAGCAACAACAGCAACAAAGCGATGCAAACTATCAAGCTTATCTTCAAAATAGAATGAATCCTCAACAACGTTTGGGGTGGATGCATGATGTGTTTGCTGGCACACCAACTGGGCAAATGTCAATGACGATGGGAACTACTCCTATGACTAATCCTTTGTCTCAAGCATTGGGCGCTGGACTAGGAATAATGGGAATAGGGACTGCCGCTGGATACGGTTAAGGGGGAATTGTGTACGGGATAGCAAGACTTCTTTTAAATAAAAATTTACCAAAACTAGGAAATTACTTAAGGAATCCTTCTAAAATTCCTTTGGTAGGAGCACGTGATAAAGTACAGGCACGACAATTCTACCGTGAAATGGGAATGCCTGATAATACTTATCAATCTTTAGTTCGTAAAGGAGTTACAGCTACAAGTGGATTAGCAATGATGGATTTCTTTGCGGATGATTTAGAGACTGTTCAAGAATCAACAGCGATTGATCCTAAAGATTATCCTACTAAATTTGGACAAGGTCCTGTGGATCAATATCCTCAAGTAGTTAAACAACCAAAAATAATTACTAGTGACCCATCTGATAAAAATGAAAATAAAAAATTAGATAATGAAGAAAAACAATTAGAATCAGAAACAGCTGGAACAGGTGATAACCAAGGTGGTGCTAACGCAGCAACAATGGCTGCAACTAATAGTGCAGATACATCATCTATTGGAAGTGATGCGGTTGAACGTGTTAAAGCGTATAAAGATATTGTAAGACAGTTCTTAGGAGATGGAGACGAAGGTATGCGTATGCAAAAAGCAGCGATGCTTATGCAAGTAGGTGGAATGTTAATGTCTGGTAAGTCCGAGGACCCAGGTGTTAAAGGTTTCGTAGATATTATAGGACAAACTGCAATGCAAACTGCACCTATGTTATTTCAAATGGGTGTGGAGCAAGGAAAATCTGAAAGAGAAATTGGACAAGCAGCATTACAAATGTACATGCAAGAACAAGAATCAGGAGATCGATCCGGTGACTTTGTTTCTGTATGGGATAATGTTTATCAACGTGATGATGCCGGTGAAATTATGTATGACCGCGTAACAGGTGCACCAATGATTGCATCAAGAAAACTTGTTAGCCAGTTCAGAGCAAACAGTCCAGAGATGGATTGGTTTTTAGATCAAAATAATAACCTAGGATTTGGACGTTATACATTCCAACCATCCAGTGGAACACAAGCTGGTATGTTTGGATCAATGGGGCAACCAGGAAGTGGAGTATTAACGTCTGATGCCGCAAAAGATTCAATGAAAGAATTTGCTGGATACGAGATGCGTGGCTTAAAAGCAATGGCGCAGAATATTATTCCATTGATGATTGAGAATAGAGATAGTTTAATTGGTTACAAAGGAAGACTAGGACAAATCTTTGGTGGTCCAGCCTACATTACAACAGACTTAATGAGCGGTTTCCTACAAGAATTTGGTGATAATTCTATAAGACCAACTGGTGATGATACATTCGTTGTAGATAGAAACAGTGATCTTGGTCAATATTATCAACAACTTTTAGGTGAAGGACCAAAAGGTTCACGAGCTGAAAATGCTAACATGACTTTAGCTGTACTGGAAGATGCTAATGAAACAATTGAAATGAATGGAGAACAAGTTGGAATGTATCGTGATGATACTGGTAAATATGGTAAAGGTAAAGGAGCTTTATTCTTTACAAAAGGATCACTAAGTAAAATATTATTTGACCCACGTAAGTCACAACTTGAAATCTTTGAGACAACACTTGGTTTAATGTTGGCAAGAAACAGACAACCAACAGGTCGTATGTTAGCAGACGTTCTTAGAAGATCATTCCGTGAAGTAGAAACTGCTTCACTATTAGATTATGCATCGAATGATCCACGTGCTGTTATTGGTAAGTATATGAGTATATATAAAGAGTTGTATAATAACATGGCTGGTGCATTAAATATGGCTGGTGTTGTTGCAACAGAAGCTGAACGTGCTCCAGGATTAGAATGGGCACCAGATTTATTTAATGTTCCAGGTGCAGCAAACATGGCAAATATGTATTATGGATTAAGACAACAGGATCCATCTTATTCTACTTATGGAGTAGACGTACCAGGAATGGGTATACCTGCATTCGATGTGTGGAGTCAAGGTAATACCGGAACAATCACACAAGATAATGTAATAACAAATCAAAACACACAAAATGCTTTTGATTATTGGAATGAGATGTTTGACTAATGGTTGATGTAATAAAACAATTTCAAGAAAGCGTCTTTAATAAGATGCCAAAGGACCAAGGACCAGCGGATAAGAAATTTGTCACGCAGTCTGATATGGGAATTCCTATCACCAAGGCACAAGAGATTATTCAAGGAAATCAACCGTGGGCAACTGATCTACCACTTGCACCTTTTCAATCACTAGGAAATAAACTTCTTCCTGGACAACCTTTTGGAAAAGAAAACAGATGGT
>Ga0080013_1002586_pt1 | contig 20978 bp, 18 predicted proteins | sample ETNvirenome_6_85_FD_69236 | JGI IMG/M metagenome (GOLD analysis project Ga0080013, IMG submission 69236) | Marine viral communities from the Pacific Ocean - ETNP_6_85 (SPADES assembly) (version 2) | ecosystem: Environmental > Aquatic > Marine > Oceanic | place: Pacific Ocean | collected 2013-06-19 | reverse complement strand
GAAGCCTCAAAGATTGTTGCAACGTCCGGGGAGCAAACCACGAAGTTATCAGAACCTCTAAGGGTCTTACGGTGAATCTCGTTAGCTACATCAATGATGGTCTCAACAAGGGTCTCATACCACTCCCGAACTGTACCTGTGAAGGTAGGACCGGCAGCAAGCGTGGAGGCCTTGTTCTGGACGTTACCATTCGTCTTGTTGACGAAATTACCAGGCATTCTAGACCAGTAGTAGTTAGCACCCTTTGCCTCAGTAAGGAGGTCATTAAGAATCTCACGATCAATCTCTAGAGCAATCTGCTCAGAGAGGATCTGTGTGAGCTCCACCTCAGCGTCGAGGCTGTGGTAGGCGTTCAAATCCTGTGCGAGTTCTGGAGACCAGCGAGCACGGAGCTTACGGGTTGCAGCAGTTACCGCGATGGATTCGATCTTAATGTCAATCTCTGGGATTGCCGGAGATGGAGACGTACCGAAGTTCGACTCAAAGGTGGGAATGGTAAGAGTATCACCATCACCGCCAACATTAAGCGATGGTCCCATCGCATAAGATGCAGTAATGCCCAGCGTCTGTGTAGCTGTGGGTGAAAGCGGTCCAATATATGCACCTGAAACAACCATGAGGAAAGCAGCGTTGGTGTCATTCACACCAACCATCGGATCTGAGGTGAACTGCTTGGCAGCAGAGGACCACGTTCCAAGCTGGTTAAGGCGGCGGAGGTTAAGGATGTTCTTTCCGCCCTGGAACGTGTCGCCCAGAACCTTAACACCCTTTGTGCTAACCTCATCAGAAAAGATTGACCAGTCCTTCACCTGGGTGGTGTCAAGACCAGTACAGCTTGCAATCTGATTCAGGTTGAAAATTAGAAACTGGAATCTACCAGTTCCGTCTAGACCAGTATCATCTTCAATAAGAGTTGTTACCTGAGGGTCGAACTGTAGCAGCTTGCCATCAGTACCGGTGGCATGACAGACCCCTCCGAGCTGCATTGCTGCGTTGCCCTGGAAGGCGCCGGAAGCAAGAAGGATTAGACGTTGCTTAGATGTCGTTCCCTTAATAGTCCCGTGAACCTTAGTATAAGAGTGACCAACAAGATCATACTGACCGCCAGTAGCTAGAGAACCACTTCGGACTCCCTTTCCAGTGGGGTTGTTGTAGATCGAGGTGCCTTTCTCATATGTCTGAGCATCAGCATCACCCGCAGCGCCGGTCTGAATGTTGGCGTCGCCACCAACACGTGTGCCGTATGTGTAATCCAGATAGAAGAGCAGCCCAGAGGGAAGGCTCATCGGCTGGATGGACACGAGCTCGTTAGAGATAAGTCCGCCGAAAACCCGACGAACAATCGGGAAAGCGATGTTTGTGAAGCCTCGAATGTCGCCAGAGGAGGTGGCGTTGCCAGCACCTGTTGACAGAGAGTTTTGCTCTCTCAGTAGCTGTGCAGCCTGATTCTCAAGCAGTCGAGACATGATCTCGCGACTGTGATCGCTGAGACCTCTTAGCAGACCCGTTCGAGTCCACTTTTCCATAAGACGCTGGCCCTCAGCACCCACGTTACGATCGCGAATGCCCTCAGTCAGCTGTGATAGAGTGAATGATTTTGCCATTTTTTGTTTACTCCTTAGCAGTTATAATGGTTCCGTTACTCTTTAATTCCCGCTAGCTTTGCCCAACGGTTGACTTCAGAGGATTCTGTGCGAGGGGCAGATGACCTTCCCACAGTCCTTGAAGAACTACCGAGAGTTCGACGAACGTTTGATTCAGAAAGAGAACTTGGCTTTCTCTCCTTAAAGGATTCTACCAAGCTCTTATATAACAGCTTAACTTCTCTTAGGCTTTTAGCAGAATCAAGAGATTGAATAACAGACTTCCGCTTAGCGGAAGTGATTCCTTCATTCTGCAAAAGCTTATTAACATAGAGAAGCTTCGCATTAAACAGATTAAGATCTGTCAACTGCTCACGAAGTGTTTCAACAGCACTTCTGTATTCATTGAGCCTATTTCTGAGAGATCGATTATTGCGTCTCTCCTTTAGCATGGCCTCAGAAAGCTTATTTAGCTTGACCTTTAGCGGGTCACCACTTTCCTTTCCTCCACCATATGCACCTTTGACGCCTGCCTTTCCACCACCGGTGCCACCGTATGCACCCTTAAGACCGGCACGTCCGCTTCCGCTTCCGCCCCAGCTGGACTCCATGGCGTCCTTAATTCCTTTCAGTTTAGTTAGATCCTTGCCGGATGCCTCACTAAGACTTCTTCTCAGCCTTACAAGCTCACTCCGCAAAATCCTTGGATCTATTTCAAGTACTTCATCAAGAGGGGGGAGCGGGGGACCTTCCTCTTCAACATCCACCTCGACCTCTTCTGCAGACTCAAAATCTTCAACGTTCACCTCTTCTTCCTCTTCCTCCACAACGCTCACTGTGGGCATTAAGTCTTCAGGAAGTTCGACCTCATCTCCAAGATCAACTATTAGGCTGACCTCTCTTAAAAGTCTAGCTAGTTCTACGTCGCTAGTTCTTTTTCCTCTACGAGACTCCTGCATTGATCCTCGAAGTTCTTCGAGATCTATTTCATATAGAATATCGTCTTTAGCTGCCATTGCTGAACTCTCCTGTTCAAATACTATATCATTAGGTATATCGTTGGACTTAAAAAAATCTGCTGTTTGTGTAAGTTTATGTGCAATACTGGATAGCTTAGCTTTTTCATTCTCATCTAGAGAAGAAAGTGATTCTCTCACTGCATCGCTTACAGATATTGAAGATTTTGAATCAGACAACATATTTTGAATATCATCTCCTCCCAAAAGACCTACCAGAGACATTAAAGCAGTCTCATCAAGCTCCACAGATCCCGCACCAGCTTCATTTATCCCCACGATATCATTCACAACGTCATCTAAAACATCTTGTTCGTCATTTTGTGAATTCTCTTCGCCAATTAGCTGTTGTTCAATAAACTCTCTAATTTTGGGAGTAACTGCTTCAATTATTGCGTTCTTTGCGTTCTTTTCTGCTGTCTCTCTAAGGAGATGCGCCTCAGCGATAGCTTCGTCATAAAGAGATTTTGACATTTTTAATCCTCTACCTTTCTAATTATTCTGTACAATTCATTTTTACACTAAGCTTAGTCCCTAATCTGATTAAGTAGCCTAAGAATTTTTATCCTTTGCCTTAATAACGTCTTAAGGTCGGGATCGATGACATCTAGAAAACTGTATGCGGGAATATCAACGTCAACCTCCCCGGGATCATTAAACGGAGCCCTAGACGTTCCAAATTGAGTTCCGGTTCTTTTATAGCTTCCTGTGGTCCTAAATGCCTGGCTAGCACCTCCGGTGCCTAAAGGAGGACCACTAAAACCTTTTGGATAAAGAGTTTTATTTGAAAATGGAGCAATTCCTGACATCACATTAGGAAGGCTTTCTTCCCCTATAAGTCCCATATTAAGCGGCTGGTTTGAAACAAAGGATGCACGGTCTGCCCTTCTTGAAGGATCAAATCGTGGGCGCCACTTGTTAATTTTAGCAACAAATGCATCTATATCATCAGAGTCTCCAAGAAACTCCTCTTCAAATTCTTCCTGTTCTTCTTCACTCACTTCAGGGCAAGAGGGCTGTAGATATATGCCAGTTTCAGATGAACCCATGATGGTCTCTGAGCCAGATCCTTTACCAAACGATGGAGCGGGACGTCCGGCAACACCATATCCGCCGCCAGCGTTGCTATCATAATTAGCCGGATTATAATAAAGGTTCGGCACTATCCCCTACCATCAGAACCCTGGTATGATCTTCCAGAGATATAGTCTCCCAATGTTTGTGATGAAATATTGGTTGAAGTCTCTACAGGTGATGCTAATCCGCCTAATCCCACTCCATATTCGACGCCCGGGTCGGGAATTTCTCCAGTGTAAGCTGCCTGATCACTTGGGAAAACGCTCCCGGGACCAGGAGCTGTGGGGTTAGGCATGTAGGGAGATGCAGGAAGTCCACCAGCGCCGGTGTCGACCTCACCCAGATCTGGTGCATCCGAGAAATCTCTACTAAAAGAATTTAACCCTAATCCGTTGGTAATTGTCCCATCTAGTGCTAGCTCTTGAAACTGTGCCTTTCTTTCATCATCGTTTATATCTCCCGCGTAAATGGGAGATGAAGCATATATGGCTTGCATATTAGATTCACTTCGCGTGCCGTACGGTTTGTCGGTAGGAGCTGCGGGTTCAACAATAGTTTGCGGTTGTTCTGCCATTTATTATATCTCCTCTAAAATTTTTCTCTTTAAAAGTTCTCTAAGTTTAGCTACCTTTCTTGCCTTACGCAATAAGCGTGCTTCGTGAATTTTGAGTGCCTTCACATAATCAATTTTATTTACAAGATTATCTCCACCAGCCCAGACATCCTCTACTGTCTTAAAAGAAATATCTGAACTTTCCTTGGTACGAGACTTGCTTTTTTCTTCAAGCTTTTTTCTTTCTTCAGAAATTAAAGACTTTAAAACTTTAGGTGTAAGCGTTACGGACTTAGACATATATCTCTCCTAGATGTAGCAACAATAATACATATACACAAGAAGGAAATTAATTTCTCAAATTATATCAAGAAGAGCCGTCTGAGTGCGGCCATGAGCTTCCATACGATGAATCAAGATAATCCCCTATCGTCTGTCGAGATATTCTCTCCGACGATACTGATGGATTAGATCTCTGGATTCCAGATCCGTATTCGATTCCGGGAGGTTGAATATCACCTTTCCACTCTGGTACATTATGTGATGATAGATTATTATTTGTTCCCGGTCTTCCACCTGGTGAGTTGAGGTTGGGAACAAAGGGCGTCGCTGGCAAGCCGTCTCCTTGTGCTGATGACACTAATACCTCATCATAGTCAGGTGCATCTTCATAGTTGAGATCGAAAGGTTTCTCAAGAAAATAATACCCTTGAGAGTCTTTTATTTTTCCTTGTCTTACACCTATGTTTGGTGTGAGATCTCCCTGGCCGCCGTTTCCGTTCAACGCAGCGATTCCAATATCCTCAACAGTTTTTGATGTGTAGGTGGGGTCTGCTCCAACCGGAAGAGGAGAAAATGGAAATGACTCTTTGAGAGACTTGTCATCTCTCCGTCCCAAGCCACCGTTTCGATGTCCGCCCCAGGGTCTCACTGTCGCATATTCATCAGCCATTCTATTCTCCCTCCTTTATATCTATAGCTTGGAGGCATTTCCAAAGGCAAGTTCTGCCCACTTGCCTGCAGATTCTCCAAAAATATCAATAGGGTCTGATCGAGACATCATTAAATCAGCACTGTCTCCTCTAGCTGCAGAAGGAGAATGCCTCATTCCTGAATCTGCGCTCGCCTGCTCTTGAAGAGTTGTCATTGCGGTGTCAGCTAGCACCGAAGCTAGAATAGGATCAGATGTCATCTGATTAGTGATGTTATCTATATTTTTTTCAAAATTGGGATTTTTCTTGGGCTTCTTATTCCAGGAAATATTGTCAAGTGATCTTTTTCTTGGCAATGGGTCTTGGGACATAGTCTCTCTCGAGGAAATACTCTCAGCCATCATGGAGGTCTGTCGATCTCCGCTTAGCCCTTCCTGAAGAATTTCAACTAGGCACTCCTTAACAACGTCTTTTAAATCACGCCTGGAAAACTTGGCCATTCTCTCTCACCTACCACGATAAAATATCATTAAAAATTCTATCAATCTTATCTGACCTGTTAAAAATCTTATTAAGATCATTAAGATCGACGTTTTTCCCTTCAGTTAGCATAAAAGCACCTGGCGTGGATGGTTCACTAACCATATCAAAGCATATAAGTTGAAAATCTTCTTGAACAATTTGCGCATTGCCTTCACTTATAGTTGATCCCACGCCTCTCGATGAAATACCAAGTGTCACTCCAGATTCAACTAGGCTTTGCAAAATTTTCCCTGCAGGTGTATTAAGTAATTCAACTGTTCCCACCACAGAATCCCCCTCAAGAAACGCGTCCCGAATAATATGAGAAACATTCTTAAGCTCTACAACAGAAGAGTCAGGATGATCACACTCACCAAGCGCTCGATTTTCCTTAATAAATTTTTGATAATTCATTACCTCTCTTTCTAAAATAGACCGAGGATAAATTCTACCATTTTGATTTAGGGTATCGCATTTTTGTAATACACCGCGGAGAAGAATTTTTCCATTATTTATCGCCAATGACTCCTGAAGTGTCTTCTGTGTGTATGCTAGTGGCATCCACTCTGTGAGAAGTTTAAGATTACCTGAGCTCATTTATCGCCTCCTTTATCTCGTTTTGCAACTGGGATATTACTAAAAATTTAGAAATAACTGCATCATCAACATTATCTATTGAAACTTCTAGAATGGAGTTTTCAACTCGATCTATCTTTTCAAGAATGTATTTATTATCCGTCATCTTCTTAAACTTATAAAGCTGATTGACTGTATCTTCTCTCATGTTGTCGAGTTTTTGAGAAATACTCTTGCCATTGTCAGATGAGAGTGAAAATACATACGACTTAATAATATTTCTCTGATCTTCATTAAGCTTGTTTTTGTATTTAGAATTTATTTTTTCAGTCATAATCCTAACGACCAATGTATCAACATTGGGATCTATATTTTCATCAAGAGATTCATCTGTCTTTTCACTTAAAAGCCATTCAACCATTTTGCCTTCTAATTCGACCATCTTTAACAAATCTGCTTCATCTAGCTTTCTCCAGTCATTCAGTAAGCTTTGAATAGTTGCATATGTCTTATATTCAGGTACTCTTCTATAATAAAAGCTAGAATCGTTTAGAATATGATTGATATCTCGTATTAGCAAAGATTTTTCTTTATTGAGAGCACCTTTGTCAGCTCGACGAGCAGCACCCTTGGCTTCAGTTAAAATTGCTGCAGCAACAGCAGAATCACTTACAGTTGATTTTGCAAGTGCATTAAAAAGTCTAAACTCTCTATAAATCTCAGTAGATTTATGAAATCTTTTTTCAAGTATTCTTAATGCTGACTGTGCTGATTTTTTATCATCATTTATTAGATTATTAGAAATATATCTTAATAAAAGCTCATAAATGATTCCAACATTTCTCTTTTTATTGTGTGATTTTGACATCTTCCGTCCCTGATGAATTCAAATCCCAGAGTTTCTAAAACAATTAGATGTTATTAGGTATGTCTTTTCAAGACAAATCACCCTCTTCATTTACTGCTTCATTTTCAAGGAGAACTTTCTTTCTAATATTGAGTCGCTTGTCCATTGAGTGCAGTGAAGATTGCAATCTTGTTGTCATCTTAGCCTGTATTTCAATTTTATCATCTAGATAATCTAAAATCTCAAAATCATTTCCAAACTCGGTTAACTTAGGCGTCTTATGTGCGTTTCTAAGCGGATTTTTAGAATCACTATTTCTCTGATACTGCGCATTCTTAAGGCCATCTGGGTGAGTGATGGAATCTGATGCATCATTCCTGTCATGGCTAACTGAGCGCAGATGATCTACAAACCGAGCATCTTTGGATCCCTTTTTTCTTCTCGGTCGATTCCACTCCTCTCTTTCTGCGGGTGTTATAGGATCATCTTCATCTTCATCTTTGTCTTCATCTGATTCTTTCAAAACATTAGAAAGATAATCGACGGCATCTTGAGCTTTTATTGGAGCGTTTGCATCGTCGATAGATAGTGACACTATATCTGGTTCGCCGGCAAGAATTGGTAGCTGGTTACTATTTCGAAGATCTCCAGCTGTTTCTATACCTGGAGGCGGAGCCGCTCCTGCTTCAGGCGGGGGACCCCCAAGGTCAAGCTCTCCCTCGGCTGCAGCGCCGCCAGGAAGTCTTACAGCTTCAATCTCAAGATCTTGCTCTCTATCTACTACCCTACCAACTGTTATGGCTTCGATGTCATCATCAGTCATCTTAAAGACATTTTTCCTAACCCAATCTCTACTTACCATTCCTTCGGTTGTCATTGCACTTTGAGCAATCTCAAATCGAGTCCTATAGAGTTCAAGTTTTTGTTGTTGAGCGATTGTAGAGGGATTAGACAGGTGCAAGGTAAAGTCTAAAAGATCCTCTCCTTCAAACCCATTAGAAAAAAGATGAATAATTGCTAGCTTATTAAGCTCAGCTATAACAGTTCTCTGAATTCGATTAACTGTTCTTGAAAATCTAATATCTTCCTGCGAAAGCGTAGCCTTTGCGCCCAGTCCTTCATCATACCCAAGATATGCCTTTGGAATCTTTAAAGCAGCAAAAAGCTTCTTTTGAATATATTCTACATCTTCGATTGCAGTAGCATTTGCCCCACCAGCAAGAGTATCGATCTTAGTTCCTGACTCAGAGCCTCTAACCGGAAGGTAGTAATCCTCATCAACACTTAAAGGATTGTATCTTAAATCAACCCTTCCCGTATCTCTATCCACCACTTGTGCTCTCTTAAGCGTTGATTGAACCTGTTCCATGTAATTGGAAATATCTTCCGGGGGTACATTTCCAACGTCGACATAAAAAACTCTTCTTTCTGGTGATCGCACGATTCTATAAACTAGCATCGCATCTTCAACTAAAATAAGCTGTCTCCAAATTCGACGAGCTGCTTCTAGAACAGATGAACCATACGGTAAAAAGGCATCATTTCCTAAAATTCTCATATGACAAACTTGCCAATTTTCAAGAACCTGGTTTCCCTGAGTTACCCATCTGAATCTCACTGCCATGGGATCTTTAGGGTCAAAACCCTCTTCTCTCTCAATTTCATTTACTGGAATTGGAAAAGCATTGATAATTCCGTGATCTGAGCTTACGTCATTGAAAAGAAAGAAATCGCCATATTTGCATAAATTTCTCGCCCAGGCAGTTAGATTAAATTCTACATTAAGCGTATCATAAAATAATTCATCTAGCAAGCGTCCAATTGTAGGATTTTCAGAAAAAACATGCAAAACGCTTCCAGTCTCATCAGCTGCCACAGTTTCTTCTGAGTAGATATCAAGAGCAGAGCTTATTTCTGGAGTATATTCCATCTCAGAAAAATCGCTATACCTTGCCATTCTATCATATGTGCCATAAGCGCTCATAGCAGTGCTATAAACGTGACTCTGCGATTTTCTAAACATCTCGAAAGCTGAGGTGGTCTTTTGAGACCCCTTGAACTCTCTTACCTTTCTTTTAACAACTGGGCCGCTTCTAAATAGCAGCGTTAATCTTCTAAATAAAGATTGTGAGTCTTGAGTAGCCACTTATAACCTCACTTAATAAGCCAGTCATGATCTGCTGAAATATTAAGCTTATTACCCCAGCCAGTTGGTCTTTTTGCACCCGTTTTACTTGTAGTTTTCGGATTTTCGAGCTTGCTTGAATCGGGTCTTCCAGATAGAATAGCCTCAGGAAGATCATCATATGTATTTCTTTCAAACTTCATTCCACGCAACATTGCATCATTAAGGATTTTCGAGTTTCCGCTATATTCCGGGGATGTATCGTAGAGCCAGGTTCCTATTGCTAAGCTCATAATAAGATCATCATTATAACCTTTCATCGCTTGAACTTTGTTTCCCTTCCAGATAAAGGTTTTAAGCTCCTCATAAAATCGAATAGAATAAATCTTAATAAGCTTGTTTCGTAAAACCTCTTCAAGTTTTGTTATTATCTGATTTTTTGATTTTCCACTAGTAGTAAATCCAGCATTATCTGTCTCACGAGCTGGGACATATTTTCCAATATATATCGATTTTCTATTCTTGTAATATAAATTGGGATACTGAAGATCTTTTAATCGCATGATGGTTGCGAAACCGTAGCTATTGTTTTCTGGACACAAGAGAGCGTTATTATATTTTCTACCAAACTCATCCAAAATTTCAGCAAACCTGTCGGGTGGAATTTTTCCCTTATACTCCGCGACACACTCTCCCTCTCCGATATCAATAACATGAAATGTCGAAAAATCCTTTGAATCACCTCTCGCTATGTCTGCTGACATCACATAAGTGTGCTCGCTTAGCGGGTATTTCCAGATCCAGACATTCATATCTGGTCCGGCTCTCTCTTTTGGAGGACGACACATATCTCCTACCCAAGCAATATCCCTATCAGTAAGAAAAGTTTGTCCCGAAGATGCAAAGTCACAAAGGTATTCTTGTGCGATTTGTCTATCGGACATGTTAGCTGTGGTTTTTTCAAACCACAATTTATCTCTTTCAGGGTGAACGTCCCACGGTAACCGAATGGATTTAAATTCATTTAGCTGAGCTTCTGCTTCTGTATAAAGTTTATAATACTGCCCTCCCACTCCATTGGGTGTGGAGAGAATAATCACCCGACCGCCCGTGGAGATCGTAGGGTATAGCCCAGTCCATAGATCATCAAAATTTCTAACAAATGCTGCCTCATCAATAACCAAAAGAGATAACGCTTCAGAGCGACCTGCGTCATCAGACGTAGGAATAGCCTTTATAGATGATCCATGACTAAATTCAATTAACTGTTTATTATTCGTGATCATTTCTGGCAAAATAAGCCACTTTGGAAGACTCCTTATCATCGTCTTAGTCTTAGAGATAAAATTTTGTGCGACGCTAAGCTTAGTTGCAATAACAAGCACATTTTTATCTTTCTGAAACAATGTCATCCAGACTGAATATGCAGCGACTAGAGTAGACATTCCCAGCTGTCTAGATTTTAAAATTATCGAAAATCTATGATCATTAAACACATCTACGCATTCATCCTGAAATGGGTACGTGTCAAAGCCTATAAGACCGCGAACCGGATGTTGAATTTTCAAATATGAATTGAAAAAGTATATCGGGTCCTTGCCGCATTTAACAATTTCGGATACTTGTTTTGATTTGTTAAATTTTGACATTTATTCACAGTGAAAGTTTGTAAATCTTCGATAATATGCAGTTCTTCGCGGTGTGGACCACTGGGCTGTAATTATCTCTACACTATCGTTTGTATTAAGCTCCTTAAGCTTAAGCGCCCTGCCCGTCATCTCTTTGAATTCCTTTTTTAGATTTGACACATAATCTTTTGTCAATTTGAGAGATTCTTCTTCCACCTTGCTTACTTGATCTCTCAAGTTTCTATCTGACGCTAGATATACCACAGTTATAAAATTAACAGAAAGAGTGTCTCCCTGAAGAGATGTCTTAATAGACATCGTTGGTGAGACTGTGGTTGATCCTCTCCCCACTGTAGTGTCAGTGATCTGGCCGATCGCGTTAATTTCTTCAGAATTTAGCATGGTGCTCTCCCAACAATAATTAGGTCTATTATTTAAAAGTGAAATGAAGGAGGAATCTTTCTTTTCCTTTTTCTTTCTTTTTCGATCTCACACAGCTCTGGTCTCCACCCATCTAGCCATGATTTTCTCATCGATTGTGCCCATCTAAGCTCACAATCATAACAGCATTGATAGCTAACATAGCTATTACGATCATCCGATGAAATCATTGCAAACTCACACACAGGACAAAAAAGAGGCACAGTTTCCTTTTTATCAGATATGACAACATATCCCTCAGGACGATATTGGTATAATTTTTCAGTCTTCTCACTCATGTTTTACAAACGCATCTTTTCCAATCTTTGAAATCTCTATTGAGTTATCTACAATGTCTTTTATTTCATCTATATGGGAAATTAAAATAATATTCCTAAACCATTTTTTAAGAGACTCTAAAAGTCTACTACACGCTTCAATGTTTGTGCTATCAAGAGCTCCAAATCCTTCATCAATTATTAGCATGTTTGTTTTAGTCAAAGAGGAGACGTTAATCAATGCAGCTCGAATTGCAAGAGAAGACATCATTTTTTCCATACCTGAAGCCAGCTCTATTACTCGTCGACTATCTCCGTAATTGATAAAAATATCCATTGAATTAGATTCAGAATCAGCCTCAAGCTCAACAGTAAATCCTACTACACCTTGTAAGATTTTAGCAATTTCAGAATTAATAAGAGGCAACTGAGACATCATAATCTGAAGAGGTATGCCTTTTTTGGAAACAGCCTGCATGAAAAGATCATACATTCTCAAGTCAGTTTTGATCGTTTTAAACTCAGACCTTTTATTTTTCATATCAGAGATCTTAACCCTGAGTCTGGCGATTTTTTCAATTAGCTTTAATTTTTTCTTATCCTGGCGCTGTATTTCATCCTCTAGGGAGATAATGCTCGACCTTATAACAGATGCTGGATTCTCTTCATCCTTGACAACACGAGTAGACATATCGTCAAGCTTTAATTTTGCACTAGACATGCTAATCAAAGCTTGATTGATTTCATTTGTAACATTGTTAACGTCTACGTTTAACAATGAGACCTGGATAGATATCTCAGACTGTTTTTTAAGCATTCCCTCATATTTTTTAATTTTTTTCTCAATTTCTTCACCTAAAACTGACTCAAGCGCAATTTTTGTATTTTTTAAAAGTGCAAGTGATTTCTTAACGCGCTCCTTTTGATCTTCTACAGTGTTTCTATCTCGATGAGAATCTCTAATAAACATGCATGACTGAAAAGCATCACCGCAAGGAACTTCTCCTAATTTTTTAACTGACTTCTTCTGCCTATTAAGCTCTCTCTTGTCTTGCTCAAACTGATGCTGAATCTCAACAACTGATCTTTCAAGATTTTTTTGAACCTCAATTTTAGACTCAAGGTAATCAATAGAAAAGTCAGATTTTACCATTTCTATTTTTCTATTTTTGTCTTTCATATGAGAAATTTTCTCATTTAGATCACGTTCTTTCTCTCTAAGGCTTTCTATATCATCGTTATATCTTTCAACAATTTCTCTTTGAATAGTGAACTCTCCCTCAGTTATAACATCGGGATTGTCAGATATAGCCAAGCGAATGTGAAGATCGCTCAAGATTCCTCTTTTGTCTTTGATAATCTTTTCAAGTCCATCTGTCTCTTCTTTGTTATTGATGATGTCAAATTTAAGGTTATCGATTTCTTCATCCCAGTCTATGTCAGGATATAGCTTAGCTTTATTTCTAATGTCTGACGACTTTAACTTTGCTATTTCATGCATCTTTTCAAAGATCCCCAGATCAAGAAATTTAGTTAAAATCATTTTTCTAGAAGTAGCACCTTCCTTTACAAAGGTATTCATCTCTCCTTGAGATGCTAGTGATGTCATTAAAAAATCATCAGACGTACCAATTAATCTTCTTAAAATCTTTTCAGTTTCTCTTCTTTGCTCCTCTGTTATATCTTCAGCTATATCTCCAGATGAATTCATTTTATGAAGACTCAAAGAGGTTGATGCATAAATCTCTCCTTTTCTTGTTTGATGTTTAACTGTAGATCTTATAACCCTATAGGGATCTCCGTTTAGATTTATATCAATAACAGCTCTAGCGCAATCTTTTCTATTATTAACAATATGAATATTTTTAATTGATCCTCGGTCAGTTGTGTTAAAAAGTCCATACATAAGTGACCCAACTATAGAAGACTTTCCCTTGGCATTTTTTCCAAAAATTCCTGTTATGCCAGGCAAGTTTTCAAAATTAATAATATTGTCATTACCATAGGCAAAAAGATTATCAAACCTTAATGAATTAATTTCCCATCTAGTGTTTCTTAATATTTCTTCTTCATTTGATATTTGTGACATGTAATTTTCTATAAGATCATCAAATTTTTCAAAATATTCATCATTTAGACCATTGCCTAAATAATATTCTCGAATTAATCTTTTATGAGTCTTAGAGACTCTAAGGTTTTCTTTATTAAACGTTCCTGATTCTATTTTTATCTTAGACGCATCAAATGAAGACTCAGACTTAAAGACAACTTCAGTTGCTTCCTTTTCTCTTTTAAGGTCATACTGAATCTGTTTACTATCTGCGTGACTTATAACGCTTTCAGATCTTATTCTAAATCTTGACTGATCAGGATAAGAATCTGCTTCTTCGAGTGTTTTTTCAACCGAGCCCTTCCAGTCAATTGTAATAAAAGGGCAACTATGGAAAATAGGATAAAATGTGCTAGTAAATTTATCTTTACTTTCTATTTCCCAAAATAAAAATCCTTTTCCCGTGTCTTCCCCGTAGTTTTGCTGGATGGTGCTGCCTGAATAGGCGACGCTTTTCTTATCATCTAGATATTGTCGCCTATGAATATCACCTAACAATGTGAAGTCAAAATCATTAAAAAAATTAGCTGTTACGTCTCCTTCAATCAGCCAGTCAATATCAGTCGTAGACCCCCATACAGCGCCGTGAAAAAGCGCTATATTAATACCAGACGCAGGTCGAATATTTTTCCACTCTTCCTCATCAAAACATGAAAATACACACCAATTAAAGCCAGGAACTCCCGTAGGATAAACTCCTGACTCTTTATAAAGGTGAATGTTGGGATTATTTAATGCTGAAAGAATTGGGCTGATCGCATCTTGCCTGTCTTTGTTAAGAATTAGGCCATCGTGATTTCCCAATATGACGTGAACCGGTGCTATCCTAGATAGTCCCGTAAACCACCAACAGAGGCTGTCTATCAGCTCTGGAGATATTCCTTGAGTCTTGCTATGTACAATATCACCCCCGACATAGATGACATCTGGGTTTAATTCTCGTGCTTGTTCAAAAAAGTCTAAAAAGGATTCTCTGTATTCCTCGTGTCGAGACAAACCCCTCCAATGAATATCAGCTATATGAATAATCTTCATGCAATGCACTTACTTCTTAAAAATTTATCAAGATAAAGGGCTCAAAAGACACTCATCTTCAGAATGAAATTTTCTACATAGCGGACACACGTCTTCATCTCCCGGAACTGTCTTTTCAGGTTCAATTCCAGGGATATCCTTAGAGTGCTCGAGCCCAGGTAGCTCATGACGTCTAAAAAGTGCGTCATCTTTCATAAGCTTCTTAATCTCTTCTCTTATTAAGTTCCTTAAAAGATTATACATCAAACAAATCCAAAATTACATAAATAAATATTCAAAGCTATATGATAGATCCTGTTTGAATTGATCTTATCATGTTTTTAATAGATGATGACCTCGTCCAGGTATAAGCATCTTTCTTCGCTAAAACAAAATCACTGCTAGACATTTCACCAACATCAGCAAATTTTCCTAGCTCTAGAATTCTTACATTACAGCCATACGAGCTGAGAAGACGCGCACACTTTTGTGATTTCTTGGTCATGTCAGAATCCAGCGCGAGCAAGATAGGCGTTTTATTAGATACAATTTTCTTAAAAAGATAAGAATCTTCACTCAAACTAGAACCTAGAAGACACGTTGCATTAAATTCACACTTTGTTAAATCAAAAGGTCCTTCAGTTAGTGTTAGCTCCATTTTCCAGTCTACGTGGATCTCATTAAATATGATATCTAATTTATTTACTCGAGGATTAGAATATTTGGGTTTCACGTTTAAATCAATCGATCTTGAGCAATAATAATTTAAATTTCCCGTGTCATCAAATGAAGGAATGATTATTCGTCTTCTATGAAATCCTGCATCTGCTGTTCCAAATCTAAACCTCCAAAGAGCTGATCCTGAAAGACCTCTTTTCTTAAGGTATCTTATGCAAGCTTTTATGTCTGGATCTCTGCTCGCTATGCTGTCTGCAATTAGCGTAAATGTTTTCGGTAGAGAAATTTTTTCTTCGCATAGCATTTCCAAGGGTGCTATGCGTTTCTCATCTAAGAAATTAGTTACAAAATATTGTGAAGAATCATTGCTAATAAATTTTTTTAAAATTATCCTTAAATCTTTCCCCTTGATATCGCAAACCCAGCAATGACAGTTCCAGTTGTCAAGATTAATAGAAAATTTCTTTTTATTGTCCTGGTCACAATTAGGACACCTGACAGAAACATTAATTCCATCACGAGCCACATGAATTTCTCCAAAAATAGACTTTAGAAAATGTAGCTTAGCTGTGTAGCTTTGCATAATAAAACATACAGTCCACTTTCTCGCATGTTCATATCATAAGCCCAGATCTAGCTATCACATAGGCATCTGCCATATCGTAACAGCCCGGTTCTAAAACAGTCTGTCCCTTTCTAGGGCCACCTTTTAAAATTTTGACTGGCCACACATAGTTTGTATCGTCAATCTGACTAGAAACCCAGTCTAAAACCTGATGCTTGGTTGGTTTGCCTCCATTAGATTTTCTAATAATTTTAATCCCTAAGCTCTTTCGAGCCGAATTAACATTTATAAACTCAGGGTCTAATGAAAACTCACAATGACATAAATAAGAAACTATGCCATTAAACTGTGCTAGCGTTAATAATGTAGCAGCAGAAGAAAGGCCAGGCCTAAACGCTTGAAGATTTTTTTCTATAAAAATCTTAGTGACGGGATATTTTATGTTAATTAAAGAGAGAGCATCATGCACTTTTTGGGCCTTGCTAAAAAGACCTTTTTCCTTAGTAAGCGGTATAAATCCCATCTTAACTAGTTTTCTATCATCACTTAAAATACACCAACCAGTACAGCTCGTTGATACATCAAGACCTAGAATCATTAAAAATCCTTTTTAAATCGTATCATCACTTCTTCGCTTTCTCTTTTCATAATTGGTTGAGATAAATTGAGACGCATAATAACATTTAAATTATCGTCGTGTAAATTAAGTCCACTTATATAAACAAATGCTGGATCTGTGTCATTGGCATCAAGAGACGCTGATATTAGTCTATATGACGGATTAGAAGATGAATTAAATTGCCCTACTGGTATTGGAACATTAACTATCATTGTATGAACATTTTGCTCGCCTGTAAAAGTGGCTTCAAACTGATCTTTTCCAAAGAAAGGAAGATGGGGAGATTTTACAATTGCCAGCCCATCATTATAAAAAACATTCCCAACATTAGCCCAGGTGGGATGGCTTCCGCTGCAATTAGCCCTGTACAGGCCTCCGGATCCGTTGTCTTTAAGTAGAATATCTACCTTTCCTCCTGATCCTGTTACGCTAGAGTCTCTAAGAGAAAAGGTATTTTCCATTATGGTGTTACCATAGTAAAGATTAGAAATATCAAAAATCTCAACCTCGTTAGAGCTTGGATCACCAGTTCTCTGAAATATTGTCAATGAAGAGCCAGCTGTCCCAGAGGTGCTTTCCGGAGAAACTCCCGCAAGAAGAAAGGCTAAGGTTGTCGTGCTTGTATCATCTGGTAAAGATGTGCTAGTCCCATCTCTAGCTGCTACAATATCAGCTGTTGAAACAGTTGCCAGCGCGCGATTTTGCGACCTAGTGGAGACCATCTCATTAATATTAATAAGACTTAAATCTGCCAGTGTATTAGTTATCGGATCTAAAAATTTTGACATTGCGGTCCTTCTAGAACCGCTTTGAAGCAATCCATAGTCAGGAACAAACCTGCCATTATCATTGGGTAAAATAGTTAAGTTTCTTTTTCTCGTAGATCCTGAGGCATATACGTATTCGTTTGCTGTAATGCTTGTTTCTAGCGTCGGAAGTGTGGATGCAGTTAGATTATAAAGCCTGGGATATTGACCCGTGACCATGTCTCGAGTAAAGTTTTCTAAGTTGATAAGTCTACCACCTATTCCGAATGAAAAATCAACATTAAATGGGTCTTCAGTGCTTTTTGATTCAGTTTCAAATGGTGTAATTTGAACATCTCTGGTAGGTGACTCTTTAACAAAAAATGGTGGAGCATAAAACAGCATATCTTTTATGAAACCGTTTCCAAATTTTTCAAACTCCTCTACAAGGTCATCATCCAGATATTTAGCAAATATCTTAACGTCATGAATTTCAGCATTAAGAGGATGATTAAAAGAAAATCCCACAGGATCAGCAGAACCAGCACCTGGAATATTGTAAACGCCTTCTGACGATGCAGCGGTGCTATTAAAAAACTGCTTTTCATCTCCAGATCCCTCAAAATAATTTCCAAGAACCAAAGCATCTGACGCTATGCCGACTGGCGGCAAGATAGAAGATGACGGAATGTTAAATGTAGAAGCAGATTTATCGACAAGAATGCTTCCAGTTCCTGCATTTACAGAGCTTCCGCCCCATCGGACGGTTACGTGATGCCACTGGTTCTTTTTAAGGGAATTATCCGGTGAAAGAAAAATTAAATCGTAAGGATACTGCCCGCTATTTGTAGAAGTTTTGTTAGAAGAGGGCGAAATAGCTATCTGAGAGGGTGATATATCAGCGCTGTGGCTTAGCTGTAAAAGAATTCTATAACTGCTGGTGAGACCGTCATCTTTTTCGCTTCCTGAGACTAAAGATACCGCATAGGTGGAAGATAAATGCAATATCGTACCTGCTTTAAAAGAAGATGCTGTATCATCCACTGTATAGCGAGGGTTTATATAAAAATCAAAAGAAAAAGATCCAGTAGGGAAATAAGGTCGTGTATTATTTTTAACAGCGCTACGAGAAACACGAGAATTAGGAAAGGAATCCCTAGGATAGTTAGGATAAATTATAGCGGAGTTTGATGGAACTTTTGAACTAGTAAAAAAATTCAAGGTATGATAGTTAGTATAGGAAAAAGAGCTCTGATCATACCTAGCGTAATAAAAGGGCATCAGGGTATTTCGAATGATTCTTTTAGAAATAAAGTTCATATCTAGAGTCACAGGTGGCTCATATCTCAAGATATTAAACTCCTTAGTGTTTCTGGCTAGCTGGGGAGCACTATCCACAAAGTCAAAATAATCCAGCATTGTGCTATAAACATTAGCAGAGGTACCATCTGCATTTGCAGCTGCCACTGCGTCTGACGCAGACTTAAGTGCCATCAGCGTCTCAAAAGCACTTTCATCGAAAGACACCCAGGGATCTGAGCCGGCCTTTGTAGGATCAATAACCTCTTTAACACACGTGCTTGGACGAGATGCTAAGGGCATCGTGCCGGTGATTCCGGCTGATGAGCTTACAAATGAGGTTTTCGGGTGTAACGTGAGTGAAAATTGCTCAATGTATTCTGGGTATATCTTAACAAGAGACATTTGTCCTCAACATTAAAAATCAAGTCTCACTCTAATGGTTAGATCATTTTCATCTGATTTTTGAATAGGACGTGACATTTTGGCAACTGCTAGTAAATTATCAGATGCATCATATAACCCTACACTTGTAAAGTAGGTGAATGATTTTTGTGTACTTTCAGAACCAACATCAATCACATTTATCCTACCGTTAACATCGGTGTAGGTTGGGTTTGAAGAATAGTTAAACTCATCAGGGCCGATTCGACAAAAGATAAGTGTAGAGTTTATAGCTGTCTCATTCTGAAACGTCATTGAACACGAGCCACTGGACCCAAATCTACATGAAGCAAAGTGATCTAGCACGTTATCCATGGAGGCAGATGCTAGAAGATCAGGAATAAAACGTGCCATTTGATTTCCAGAGTTAACATCTCCAATGACCATCATTCCGTTCGGCACGTTTGCATAGCCGCCACCGCGACCATCGATCATCGCGTTAATAGTCCCAGATACATGTTGGGTTCCTGAGATCACCTTTTTCATATCCAGGACAACAATTCCACGCTGATAGAAGATATTTCCAACAGTTCGGCTAGAATCGGAAGAGTCAACAACGTTGCCTATGGTACCTCCAAAGGATGTCTGCAGAGATGTGGAGGAACCAACATCAGTATATACTGCTGAACCGGAATTAGAGGTAACATTAAGATTGGGTTGCAGTCTATGTACTACCGGACCGCCTTCACGATCCCAAGAGGCGCTTTGAAAAAACTTCATTCCAAAGCTTTCTCTCTTGATAGCATCTCTAGCAAATAGACGCTTAAAGCATACGAATAACGCTTCATTAATCTGTTGTGCAGCTGTGGCTGTTCCACACGGGTCATAGGGTGCTGTAAATCGAGAGTCTGCATCTCCTAACAGATTTTGTGCCATTTGTCGATAGATTGAAACCTTCTCACGTATCATAACAGACTGCGAAGAAAATAGAACCTTACCGTTAGAGTCAATTCCAGTTTGAGAGCCTGTAACAACGTGACTCCCTGAAAACAACCCTACAGTCAAATCTAAGACAGCATTTGCTGTCTGCAAGGAAAAATCCTGATCATATACTGTCTGAAAGAGAGAGGACGTTATTCCAGGACCAATTCCGCCTGTAACAAAAACCTGATATTTCTTTCTGGTAGTAGAGCCAGAAATATCTTCCTGAATTACATCAACTAATTGATTTAAAAAGGATTTTGTTGTTTTGATGTCTGCACTGGTTATCTCTTTAAATGTTGCCACTTTATATTCCTAATCCCTATTTTTGCTCATTACTATTACTATAAGGTAGTTGCTGAGATTGTTATGTCTGAGGTAAGCATCTCACCTGTGTTGTTTCCGTTTATTGTTATCTTGGTTCTTACATAAGACTGCCCAGAAACCTTGTATAATGAAAATGTTGTATTATCAACAGATTTGGCGTAGACCGTTACTGCACCTGCTGTAAAGCCACCATCACCGATCAAAGAACTGGCAGGAACCATATATTCATGCGAGCCATCGGTGAATACCTGTGTGGGTGTCAAGCCTTTAAGCCCTACGAACGATCCGTCTTTTATCAGTATTTTCCACATAAAATCGCCGCCATCGACTGCATTTGTCTTTCCGGCAGGGCTATACTGAGTCCAGGAAACTGCTGCCTGGGTTTTAACATTGCCTATGTTTGTTCTGGCTATCTCGATGACACCCGATGAATTGGGGCCTGTTACCCACTTAAGCTGGGCAAGGTGCGTCAGGGTTCTGGAGCCATATGAGGCAAGCTTCCACTTTAAGCTTAAATCCGGTGCCGTACATGCTTCAAATATGGGCGTATTTTTTTCAATCTTTTCAGAGCCCACGACCCTGCCAAATCTCTTAATGATTCCATAATCGCACTCATCATCAGCGAGAGCAAATTTAACAATGTTAAAACTACAGTCGTTTCTCGCAAGAAATGCTCTTCCGGTATCAGTTAAAACAGC
>Ga0080013_1002585_pt1 | contig 20983 bp, 9 predicted proteins | sample ETNvirenome_6_85_FD_69236 | JGI IMG/M metagenome (GOLD analysis project Ga0080013, IMG submission 69236) | Marine viral communities from the Pacific Ocean - ETNP_6_85 (SPADES assembly) (version 2) | ecosystem: Environmental > Aquatic > Marine > Oceanic | place: Pacific Ocean | collected 2013-06-19 | reverse complement strand
ATTTGATGCCGCCGAAGAGGAAGCGTCGCAAGAGCAAGAGCACTAAAAATCATTATTTTACTCAAGTTCACGAAGACGCAATAGTAAAATACGCCAACACCAACGATCTTGCGTTGCGTACACAGCTGTATATTCAGTACATCCAGCCTGCTTTTGACCAGATGGTCGATAAAATAATTTATACGTATAGATTTACTGGTCTTCCGAATATTGATTATTTAAAAGACGATTGCAAAGTATGGCTCACCACCATTTTAAACAAATACGATCCGAATAAGGGATCGAAAGCATTTTCTTATTTTAGCGTTGTAACAAAAAATTGGTTTATCCATAAGGTTAAGCGGACTCAAAAACGCAATCAAACCGAAGTCTTTATGGAGGATCTTCTTAACAAACTGGATGAAGACTTAATTTCTGATGAGCCAACTTATGAACAAAAAAGAACTGAGCTGGAATTTTGGACGTCCCTAAATCATGAGATAGATACCTGGAATTCTTTTATGCTTAAAGAAAATGAAAAAAAAGTGTTGATGGCAGTTCGTATATTGCTAGACTCGGCGGACACAATCGAAATTTTCAATAAAAAGGCTATTTATTTATACCTAAGAGAAATTACAGGGTTGAATACCAAACAGGTTGTAAATAACTTAAATAAACTGAGAAAAAGGTATAGGATTTTTAAAGACAAATGGGAAAGCGGCGAAATCTAAATTTAGATGATTACATAGAGGAAACGACTACTAACATTCGCGAGGATCGCGCCATGGCAAAATCGTTGCTCCTAGACGCTATCAACGACATGAAATTGTCCGATAGCGCGCGCAAAGAACTTGGCCCCATCGCTGCTAAGTATGTTGAAAATTTACAGCGCTCTAACGAGCAACTGGTAAAGCTGGCTGGCCTCTTACAAAAACAAAAATTTCAATCGCATGGTTTGTCCGAACAAGATAAAGAACAGCTTTTTGATCTTTTGAATGAGGAGGCATCAATAGATGAGGGAGCTTGACTTTTCCTATGGGGACTTAAATCCACTACCGGACGCTACCCTTTCGTCGATTAGTCGATCGAGGACCGATCCCATACAGGAAGTGAACCAGTTCCTGACCGGCCTTTATACTAAAAATTACTTAAAGAATGTTGATGAATTTTATGGAGTTGTCGTTCATCAACTTCAAAGGACCAATCCGTCGGCTGACTACCCAAGCTCCCAGATAATTTCCGATGGTGATGAGAACAAAGCAGCTGCTCCCTATCTGGCTTATAAGGTTTATATTCCCGAACTAGAGTGTCGGCCGTTTCCAGAATCGTACGACGACCCGGTTATCGCAACTTATCGAGATATCTATGCTTCTCTGGGCTTGATAATGGCCATAGGGCCTGGGTCAATTGTCATAGTTAAGTTTGGCGACTTTGCAAATATGAGTAAGCCTCTCATAATTGGGGCCGAGGGCGCTATTGATGGCGGCCTGATGCCCGCAGTTCGTTCAGATCTGCGGGGAACTTTCGGTGCAGGCAATAGCGTCGCTATAGGTGGTGGTGACGCTGCTAGTGGTGACCCGGCCTACGTTTTTGGCAGCCCGGTTCCACAAGGATTTGCATATCCCGGGTCAGTTTTCAAGCCAAGCAGGAATTGGAGCAAACGAAAGAAAACGATTCAACATGTTGCGCTTCACACCACTGAAGGTAATTTAAAAAATTCATTCGCAATTCTTAGAGGAGATGAGTCTTACAATAAGCGCCGTCAAAAACAGGGTAAAAAACAACGTCGCGTTAGCGCGCATTACATAGTAGCAAAGGATGGAGTTATCTACAATTTAGTTCCTGATGCAGACACATCTTGGCATGGAAGCGCCTATAACCATAAAAGCATAGGAATAGAAATAGTTGGAGTGTCAGCAGAACCGGCGACGTGGAATGAACAAAATGTTCTTGCGATCGCAGAATTATTATTATGGTTGTCATTAACGTATGACATTCCTTTGGTGTATGAGGGGCCAGGAAAGTCTCCTTCTTTGCCGAAGTCGTTTATTGCTCATGGGGCAATTGATCCAAGCCGTCGCGTCGATCCGGGCCCCCATTTCCCGTGGGAGAAGATTCTTGCTTTGACAAAATCTCCCGCTGTTGTAGCGAAGATAGCAAAGATGGAAAAAGATCCAACGACTTTCGTTGCTACTACTACCCCATCCGCGCCACCGGAAACATCTAATAAAGAAGCGACAGGACATGAATCCAAGGTTACAAGTTAACTCGATGGAAAATTTATATATGAGTGGGGAGGATATAAAGAAAAAATGGATGGTTTAGGCAGTTTTGCAGAAAATTATGAGTATGGCTCGTGGAATGTGCTTGTCGATGGTACTATTATTAGTGTAGACCAACGCCGCGGCGACGCGCTTCTCGACATTAACAAAGCTTTACGATCGGTTTATGAACAAGACTGCCTGGTAGGAGTTAAACATTTTTATGGGGTTGTGATCCATCAGCTATCCGGCGGCCGCACAAATCCTAGCGCTGAGGTAAAATCCTCCCAATCTCGTGCCAGCGATTCTGACGCCGCGGCTAGCCCCTACAATGTTTATAAAGTTTATATCCCCGAACTCGAATGTCGCCCTATTCCCGCATCGATGGATGATCCGGTTCTTGGGACCTATCAGGATGTCCGCTCCGCTGAGGGTCTTTTGATGTCTATCGGCGTCGGCGCAATTGTAAAAATTAAATATGATGATCCTGAAAAGTTATACGGCCCTGCAATAGTAGGGGTGGAAGGAAGCTTCGACGGCGATTTTATACCCGCAGTTCGCCAAGATCTGGGGGGAGCCTTTGCTGCAGGCGACGGTCAGACCGTCGTCGACGGCGCCGGCCGGGCAGCACCGGACAGCAAATGCGCGCATGGAATTAATGTTGAGAAGCACTATCTTTATGTTGCTCTGTTACCTGGTCTGCCTGCTCCCGCCGCTGGTCAAGTCGTTATAGGCGATGGATTTGGTAGCGAGCTTACGTCTGTTGTTCTTGCTGAGCTGGCGTTTTGGAAAGGTAAAAAGGAATCCAAAACCGGCGCCCCCTACCAGCGTCTTAAGAAGTATTGGGACCGTCAAGGAAAGAAGGAATCACATTGGATAGCTACTAAAACTCCATGGAGTGCAGCATACATATCTTATGTAATACGGGAAGTTGATCCGCAGTTCCCGGGCTCGTCCGCACACTTTCGCTACGCCACCAAGGCTAAAGAAAAGAAAGGTAATTGGAGCGCTTTTGCCACTAGGAGTGCAGGCAAGATACGGGCCCAGGTGGGAGATATTTTAGTGACGCCCAGAAAAGGCTGCCCTTCTAAGGGTTGCATGGGATTTACACACGGCGATGTTGTGTACAAGACAGAGCCGGGTAAGGCGTGGCTATCTGGTGGTAACCTAGGCAATACCGCCAGAGGAAACATAACTTTAGCATTAGATACCGCTCAAAATTATGCGTCTTATGGGTGTTATGAAGTGCTTTTAAAAAAGAATGGTAGAATAGTTTCTTCGTCCGGCGCGGTGGTCTAAACGAATTGAATTCCGATTTAGAAGATACTTAGGAAGAGAGATGCGTTACTAATATGTGGTCAATAGAAAACATTTTATCAAAGCTCGGCTTTGGTCAACTAAATCCGTTAGTGGAGACTAAGACAGTATACGTCGATCAGCAACGCAGTACGTCGACAAGTACCATGAACATGGCACTCCGAGCGTACTATGATAAAAATTGTTTAGTAAATAAGGACGAGTTTTATGGTGTGGTGGTACATCAGTTAGAGAGAACTAATCCATCGCATTCTAACAAAAATAGTTGGACCCATCAAGGAAATGATGAATCAACAGCTGGATACCCAGTTTATAAAGTTTATATCCCCGAACTCGAATGCCGGCCCGAACCCGACTCGTATGAGGATCCGATTATAGGGACTTATAAAGAGATCCCAGTTGCCTATGATCTCAGTATGTCCCCTGGCCTCGGAGCGATTGTAAAAGTAAGATATGGCGATCTAGCCAATATGGATTTTCCCGAAATAGTTTCTATTGAGGGTGCCATCGCCGGCGCCGCCATACCGACTTTTCGCGTCGGACTTGGGGGCGCCTTCGCGGCCGGGGACGCTACGGCGACCGGTGGCGACTTCACTGGGGGGACCCCTGCGCCCGCGCCCGTTGCTCCGGCCGAAGTTCTCAAACAGGCTCAATGCTATGAAACCCAGGAAATTCCAAGAAAGGAAGCCAACGCGGAAAAGTTAGCCAGCCTTCATCAGGATTTTCAGCCTTATGCTAAACTCTTTATTTGTGAATGTGCGAAACGTGGTATAGAAATTAAACTGACTAGTGGTTATCGATCGCCTGATAAACAAAGAAGAATTCTTGCTAATTGGAAGAAAAAAGGAGGTACGGGCCCGAAACCTGCACCGCCGGGCCGCAGTTATCATAACGTTGGAATGGCATTTGATTTTAATGCCTATCTTCCGGATGGAAAGCAGCTGATGTCGAAAAGTTCCAGGAAGAGGTGGAATGATAGTGGAATCGTAGCTATTGGAGAGGCAATTGGATTATATTGGGGGGGTCATTTTAGCACAAACTACGACCCCATTCATTGGGATTTTAGGAATACTGTACCGAAATCTGCAAAGAACACATTTTATAAAGCCGCCATCGCTGCCGGCAATGCGCCAAATAGGCACCCGAGGACTGTGGCGACAGCATGACCTCTTATAATACCGGCGGAAAACGAAAGGGAGTCTCTTGCGCCCCGCGCAAGTCAGTAGAAGTGTATGACCTCAACGTCCTGAGTGATTCTGCCCGGGCTCAGTATATAAACTTACCTAATGACCTTGAAAAGGCTCGATTCCTCGTCGGCGCGGGCTCAGCGGCAAGACCTACTTTTGATGTTCCGTCCTTTGATACGATCCCAGGCAGCGAAGTTGTTTTGGGAGGCCCGAAACAGGGTGCCGGTAATTCTTGGATAGTTATGGGACTAGACCGCCCCAGTTTTCCAGGCAGTGGTTGGGGCGGTCAACAAAGCTCTCATTGCGCGGCGATAGATATTGTTGTGGGTCGAGGAGGTTATTGCGCAGCATCGAATGAACCAGACGGAACTCCCATCGTGGTAGACCCGAGTTTTAAAGACGATGCAGCTAGAATTTATTTGAGCCAACGATCAAGCCCAGATGGCTACTTTGGTTTACCCAAAGGGAAGACCGGTAATACATCTTTCGATGAACCACGTTCTACGGTGGTAGTTAAAGCCGATACAGTTCGCCTCGTCGCTCGCGAAAACATAAAATTTATCACACGAACAGATTCTATGAACTCACAAGGCGGAGTTTTGGGCGACGGAATAAAAACGGGATATGGAATTGAGCTCATTGCGTGCGCCGATGAAGCCACATTGCAACCTATGGTTAAAGGAAATAATTTAGTGACTTGCCTAAACAGTTATGCTGATTTTATTTCAGCTATCCTAAGTATTGTGAATACCTACGTAAACGAAACACGAAAGCTACACCAGAGATTGTTGCCACACGATCATCATTCACCATTTTACGGAAATAAAACAGCTCCCGATTTTTCGGGAATAATTCCAGAGGGAATTAAAGTTATGATAAATAATGTAACCAATACCGATGTGGGGATGCAACAGCTTCAGACAGCGTTACTTACCTTGCGTTCAACGTATTTGAATGCCACAGGAATAGAAACACTTGATGACGCGGGCAATTCTCTTAACATACTCAGCCCCTACAACTCGAATAATTAGTAATTTATATTATGGCAAGTAACGCATCCGATTATTTTTTAAGTGACCACGCAGCCAACGAGTCCGGCTACCGCTCAAAGAAGGCGAACATTCCCTTTTATACGGAGGAAACTAACGAAATAAAAGTTAAATTGAAGTATGATCAATTCTCTGGCGATACCCAAGCAGAACGTAACCAAAGCTTCCGGGACAAACTTTCGGGTATTAAGACAAGAGCAACGAATCGCATTCTTTTACACTATTTTCCTGAATACTATATTTATTATCGTACCCTTGTACGTAAGAAGCCTGCGGCTTATGGCTCTGGGAGCCCTCAAGAAGATGCCTACCGCCGGGTACGCGATTGCATCCGGGATAATCTGTCTGCGGCTTATTACAGACCACATGATCCAATACTTCGTTTAACAAAAGATATGGTTTTGGTAACATTTTCTTCATTTGGTTTTCAGTTGTCAAGACCAGACGTTGAGAAACTCAAACTAAAAGTAGGTCCTTCGAGTGTTGTGTACCAGAAAGTTCAAGGCTTTAGAATTCCAGCAGAAAATGAAAATATTACATTCAAGACTCGCTCGCCTAAAGAATTGAAGGCAGTTTTGGCAGCCCTTGGATTAATACCAAGTCGAGATGAGGTAGAGGGGTCTCTGAATCTGTTTAACGAGGATGAGGGCATAACGCGCGGCACAGACCACACGACCCTGAAAATAGGATCTCTCATGCAAGACAGTGCTTTAGCACAGGATAGTCTCGGTGCCTACCAGGAGCAACTAAACGGCTTTGAGGGCTCGATACCAATTAATCTAAATTTTAATGATATGCAGCGAGGAATGATGCAGATTTTAAATGGGGTGGTGATAGAGAATGTCCTAAAAGAACTAACAGACGTTACTCATGCGGGATCGCTGACAGTTGGAGGCCCCTATATTGATTTTGCTGAAGCTGACTCGATTATACTTAGTTTTGGAAAGAGAGAAGAAACCGGTAAAACCGCAATTTCTGCAATTAATTATGTGGTCGCTTCCGTCTCGCCAACTAGGAAACCATTAATGATCGGCTACATAACAAGTGTTCTTTATAATAAAGAATTCAATGATCCACTTATTTTAGCTACTTTAAAAGATTATGAGATGCTTGTCAACGCAATGAAACTCGCAAACAACTTCAGTGGCCCCTCGTCATCTTTTATGGATTGGTTAAAGAGCGGCCCCGAGGGCAATACGATCGCGTCCCAGCTCGGCGCGCCTGAGAATTTTGTATGGGACGACATCGCCGCGCCGCCTGCGCCGCCTCCAACGGACCATATCTTGCTGAGGGAAGCATATAAACTGGGCATCATTGACTTGTCAGATGTTAAGGATCTTGAAAAGGGATTTGCGACTGCGATGTCGCCCGAGCAATTAGAAAGATTTAAAAGAGAGGTCTATGACAACCCAGAAGTTTATGCTAAAGTGCGAGCATCTGTTAAAAAGAAGGTTATCGGCACAGCAGTTGACGTCACCGCCAAAATTTCTGAGGTTTTAGAGTCGGGGGGACCTTTAGGCCTGATGGCCGGTGTTAAGCCCGACTCGCCTCTTGGACAACTATTACGTAAGATTGGAGTACAGGAACTTGCAAAAGAAGCATGGATTTGTGCCACCTTTGGTGTTGCGCCGGCGTTTGCCCGGATTACCAGAGCCGCCGGCAGCGCAATTGCTAAAGGTGGCAGCATGGGTTCACAATTCCCCAGACCTCCTGCTCGCCTAGGCCCTCCAGTGGTTGGCAAGCACAAGCCGCCTCCGCCACCAAAACCCTCGATAACAATACCAAAACCCAAGCCGCCGAAGATCCAGACGAACGAGGGCGATCCTTTTAAAGGATTATGGAAGCAGCTTCAAAAAGTCCTGATCGACACTCTGATTCAGGCCTGTTTCGAAATAATTAAAGGCTTGGCGCAACTATTGAAAGAGGCTTGTAAATTAAATAATCCACGTAGTGATGACTATGGGGCTACCGATGTAGGAGACTTGGTTAACAACAATTTAAATGATAATATTAGAAATGTGCCAAGTATTTCGAATGATTCAGCTTTGGACCAATTATTCGGTAATGATGGCTTGACTTCTGATCAAATTCTGGGAGGACCACAGACAGCAGGATATTTGACAGAGCTCTCTGAGATTTTAAGTTCTATGGAAATTTGTTTCTTATTTTCGAATCGTAGTGAACTCTCGAGTGAAACGATCGATAGAATAATTAATTATAATCTCTCGTATCCAGATTTGCAGGTTCGAGCCGCGCTGAATACCCCGAGTGCCGTTCTGGGGTTCTTTGCCAATCTTGCTAGGTTTGTAGATGTTACTGAGTTTTGTAATCAGATAGCCAATGAACTTTTTCAGGCGAACATTGACAACATTTGTTTGTTGGAGGATGCCGCGCCCGATAGAATTGCCGACCTTTTGTTAGACATGGCCGAAAACGGACTCCAGCTGGATAACCCAGTTGACGGCCTTAATTTGGGATGTCCGGACAGGGAGGGGTTTGTAGATAACCCCTTGGTTAATACTGCTATTCCCACACTTATGAATACTGTGGCCGATGTTGTGGAAAGGGAGTTTGTAAATGGAGTTTCAGCCGCTCAGCAAATTTTGAAAGAGCCAAATATTACACAAAGCGAATCCTCTAGAATAATAGCGCAGTCCATCCATGCCGCCGGCGCCGGCGCTGCTGGTGGAGCGAACTCGGTTGCCCCGGCAGCCGATCCCCCCCTCGATCCGATCTCGAAGAAGATTTCGGCAGATATTTTGAAGGGGATGAAGAACGCCTTTAACGAACTGGGTTCGTTATTGGAGCGATTAGGCGAGTTCTGTGACTTGGGTGCGATTTTGGGAGTTGAAGCCGACATGGTCGAGGAGGTAATAGGCACCATCATCAATGTAATGAGAGAGATGCTTAATGATCCCGAATTTTTAAATGCGATCGCGGGCCTCGATAAGCGCCTTTCAGATATTGCCGCAGCCCTCGAAGAGCCCGGGGAAGGCAACGGGATCGCCACACAGTATCAATTCCCTGCGAGCTTTCTCGAGCAGTTCGAAACCTATTTGTCAGAAACTCCAATTTTTAATCCCATTCCCAATATGACCACCCAGGATTACAGGACGTTTATGACCAATGGTCACGTAAAATCTAAGCACTTTAATGCATATTCATCTTATAGTAATTATGATAGCTATAAACCCATAACTATGAGATTTACCTTCCCGAGAAAAGAAGAACCCAGACTTATTCCAGATCCCGCCGGCGCAATGCAGCCTCTCCCTGGTACTGCTACCACAGCTAACCCGGCCGGAGTCCCGAATCGATTTGGAATTCCAAAATTTGTAAGGGCGCCCACGCCGGCGGGGGGCAACAATGATTCTCTTACTATTACATTTCCTGATGCCGATACGGCAGCGAAAGGGGAAAATTTTGTAAATGTTACACTTAAATCTAAATTATTGCCCACTCCGGGAGGCCCTAACAATTTTAGTCTTAGATCCGAAGTTCCCTCTATTACCAATAACAGAAACACGAATCCCTATGTTTCGCTATTTTCGGATAATTTGATACGTCAAATGAATATGAACAACCTCCAGACCGGCCTCCTCCCGGGCTTCCAGGCTGGCGGCGACAACTACGACTCCGCACTTAGACAAAGATACATACGAGAATTTGATACGGTGTTGTTTCCGGCCGTATTCGCCGGACAAGTCGAGGCCATGTTTAACTTTATCCAGCACAATGGCATTTTTGACACCGAGAAATTGGACTCGCTTAACTTCTTTCACGATAATGCTTCATGTCTTCCAGAAAATGTGGCCGATCTTATGGACATGGGCCCAACCGGACCGGGCGCCGGCGGAAAGGGCAAAGCTATTCTGGACGAGATAAAGGATGAAATGAACGAGGCCCTGTGTCAAGATGCTCCTGCAGCTGATGACGATAATCCCCAAGGTACCCAAATTCGAGACGTACTGCGTTTCGGGGTATTTGAAATGTTAATACAACTCCACATTGCTCAGTTTGTTATTAAGAATATATTTGTATTTTCTGCATTTGAGATCGATGATCTTTTAAATCTTCCAACTGTCAAACAATTTATGTCTGTAACTATTCGTAACCAGATAATGACGTTGCTCAGAGCCAAACCGCTTGTAGGCGAAAAGATAGTACAATACTATAATAAAAAGCTTAGGCGCTCCAGCACAAGTGGTCAAGGGGGTCTCCTAGATTCCAATGGAGAAGTGGTATTTCCAGCAGGCACGACCTTGATGCTTGGAGATCTGTCTGCTCTTATAGAATATGCCACAGAGGAGCGAATTTTTAATTCTCGAAGATCTGTTTCTAATGCGGTTAAAAGGTCATCTAATAAGACCAATCCTAAAGACTTTGATCGCGCGTTTATTGAAGATGTATTAACTCTCCAGCCAAGTTTCCTTGGCGCAGGAGTGGCAGGAAGCGGCCCGCGCCAAGAAATTGTTGTTCCCGCGAACCCCAATCTCCAAAATTCTGCTGGTAAATCCTGGAGAGCCTACTCGGTTGGTAATCCAGGGTCGCCAGGACCAACTGCAATTCGAGAGAGATACCGCGAGATTGCTAGAAATAAATTTAAGTACGATACCGCCCTCGCAAAAGTTTTCCGTTATGGAAAATTAGTATTAGAACGACAAGTGGTATGGGACCACGTTCACAACGAAGATGGTAAGCCCATACCCGGCATTATTGCTCACCACACCGGTACGGACTTCGGGCTAGAGTTGAGTATTTTCCAGGCCGCGTTATTTGACGGCGACGTACGGCGCGCCACCTTCGGATCCGGTACCAGTCGTAAACTTAAATTTAAAAATTTGGCAATGAGATATAACATAGTATATTATATGCCTGATGATCAAATGACCAACCCACAGGTCATGAATTCGGCCGCAATGTTTTATGAGCAGAACAGTTTAGGCAACCACATATGGTTGCCCTTGGGGGGAGATGAAAATATTACGTTAAATCGATTCGTCCTGGCTAGACTAGATGGTAGTCTGCCACTCGCCGGCGAAATTTCAACGACGGAGAAGGCAGCCTCGACCAGATATAATACTACTTTAGGTAGGTGGGCGACTACCCAGGTTCCCGTACTGCAAACTCAACTTGAGGCCTATAGAGACAAAGTTACAAATAGTGAGTTAACATTGATAACCGAAGATGGAATCTTTCAGGATTATTTTGACAAAGTCTTTAACAGATCTTTAACATCTTTAGTCCCTATAATGTATAACTTTTATTTGATAACGGAAAGTTTCCCTGCGATGGATGGTCTCCTTATGGGTGCCAAGCTCAGGTGCTTAGATATCATCATTGATTCGGTGCTAAATGAAGATCCTTCCACTCCGAGCGTCGCGCCATACGCATCAGCACAGGCAGCTGAAGCCGCCCTCACAAACATTAATGATCCCCTCTCGGGCATCAATCAGTCTGCACGAGACTTCATTTTGAAGATGCTAATTGAAACTCCTATCAACATCTTGAGAGGTGTATCAGAGACCATGGATCCACATGTTGGAATTTCGAAGATTATCCGAGACATTACTGCTATGATCTTCAATGAAATGGCCAAGGCAATAGACAAGTCAGAGCCTGTTAGATTCTTGCGAGAAGGTCCTCTCCCTCCCGAACAAGCCGCGGCCCCGCCTCCTGAGCCCCCTGGAGGCGGCGGCATCGATGCGAGCGCCGCCCTCCCGCCGCCCGCGCCTGCTCCTCAAGCTCCGGGACTTCCCATTGGCGCCGGGCTGTATAAGCTTAGAACCAGTGTCCCCCCAAGCCCTGACAGCTTTGACGAGGCGTATGTTTATGCGCGACTGCCCATGGAGCCTGCTGGTTCTCCCCCTAAGTGGTATATGAAGAAAATCACCGACGAAACGTGGATAGATATCTCGGATAATAGCACCAAGGTCATTGATTGCGAGAAGAACTGTGTGGCATACACGCCATCCGAAGCGACTCTGTTTAGAGAAGGCCAGGGTGGTGTGGTTGTACGATATACCCTGGACCCCAGCAACTCCATTCGACTGCGTGACCACCGAATCAGTGTGGCCGCATTCGAGTATGCTAAAGACGCTCAGGGAGATTGGCTTTATCGACAGGTCGGAACGAATCGCGCATGGGCCACCGCGTATAACATAAGCCATCAAGCACGATCAGGCGTAGAATGGGCCATCGCCACGGTCGCGACACTAGAGAGCAAAGCGGTTCCAGTTGGCGGAGCGCCCGTAGAGGTCGATCCCACCGCGACGGAGGGCACCGGCGGGGCAGCCACTCAAGCGGAACTAGATGCCAACATTGCCGCCGCAGCCACCGCGATTGGTGAGCTTCCCATAGAGACCGTTCTGCGAAAAGGCAACGAAGGGCAAAATGTTCGCATTCTTCAGGCAAAACTCGAACAACTGGAGTATATGCTCGTTCAGTTTGGTATCGACGGAATATTTGGATCGGAAACAGAAGGCCAAGTTAAAGCCTTCCAGACCGCATCGCAAATTGAGGTTGATGGTATAGTCGGCCCCGATACGTGGGCTGCCCTCGTTGCCGCATTGACGGCTCTAGCCGCGGCCCAACCGCCAACCGCCCCAGACCCGACGTCGGCTCCTCCCGGTACCCCCACCCAAGGCAGCCCTCTTGGCCTCCCCGTCCCCACGCCCGGCGTCGGTCCTTTCCCAGATGTTACCGGAGAGAAAATAATGGAACTTCTATTCTGTGTTCTGGCCATTTCCATGGAGGCTGCATCATCAGGATTTATACTTGGCCCCGGCTCACCGAATGGGAAAGATCGCAAAGGACAGCCAATGGATACCACTATGCGACTCCCCTCCCTGGATTGGAAAAACTTTGTTGGCGAAGGCTCTATGCCCAAGCCCAAGAACTTTGCTATGTTTATAGGAAATCCGCCGAAGGTTCCCTTCTCCAGCCCTCAAAATCTCCCCCTCATGCCGGAGTGGGATGGCCTCACTTATGTAAGGTCACAGGAAGATCCCCGTGATCCAAGGAATAATATTCCACAGGCCCTTAAGGACAATCTATTCCCCCGCATAAATATGGACGGCGTGGACTTTACAGGAACGTTTTTGGGGCTCCTAATGATGCCTCCGGGGCCATTTGGAATTGTATATCTGTTGTTGATGCTGCTTAAGAATGCTTTGGATGATGCCATGAAGTCAGATCAATCCGCCGAGGATGATCAACCAATTAGCAATCTTTCCGAGGAAGAAACTGCGAGTCAGTGTTAATTATAGGGAGGGATTAATATTATGTCCGGGATTTCACCAAAATTACCATTAACGATCGACAATGTTGATGGACCATATCGTTTAATAAAAAATTATACCGCATTGGCAACACAAAACTTTAAAATGCTTTTGCTGACAATACCTGGGGAAAGAATTATGAACCCAGATTTTGGGGTTGGTTTAAAAACGTATCTTTTTGAACAGAATGTTCCCGGGACTTATGAAGCAATTAATAACCGAATTTTATCACAGACGTCAAAGTACTTGCCTTTTATTAAGTTAAATAAGATTAACTTTTCGGTTCCAGAAGGTGCTCTAGATCTGGATCCTCATGATTTATCTATTTCTATAGATTTTACAATTGTACCTTTACAGACATCTACAACACTTCAAATTGGAATTTGATAACTAATTACTAACGGACTTTTCAATGCCAAAAAAATTACAATCAATAGATTATACTAGTCGAGACTTTGATTCGATTAGAAAAGATTTAGAAAACTACGCCAAACGTTACTATCCCAATACTTACAAGGATTTTAGTGAAGCTTCGTTTGGTTCTTTAATGCTCGACACTGTTTCCTATGTGGGAGATATTTTGTCCTTTTATGTGGACTATCAAGCAAACGAGAGCTTTTTGGACTCAGCTATTCAGTATAGCAATGTGGTACGACACGCGCGCCAATTTGGCTTTCGCCTCCCCAGCAGTCCCTCATCTTACGGGCTTTTAACTTTTTATATTAAGGTACCTGCTGCTAGCGTCGGTGGGGGCCCCGATTTAAGATATGCAGGAGTTTTAAAGGCTGGCTCTCTGTTCGGTTCTGGTGGCGGAGGATCCTATACGCTGTTAGAAGATGTAGATTTCGCAACACCTACCAACCAGATGGTGGCGGGTGAAGCTAATGCCACCAACGGCAACACAACATCTTACATTATTAGGGCTCTTGGACGAGCCGTTTCGGGCCACGCCGCCGTAGAAGAGCGCGAGATAGGAAACTTCCAGAGGTTTTTGAAAGTTAGTTTATCTAATACAAACGTGGCAGACATTTTAAGTGTTGTGGACACCGAAGGCCACGAGTATTTCCAAGTGGACAATTTATCTCAAAACATTATTTATAAAGCGATTCGCAATAGCGGCGCCAGCCGGTCGGCAGTACCAAGTATCTTAAAAGCTGTCCCAGTGGCCCGTCGCTTTGTTTTGGAACAGACGTCAATTGATTCGTATCTTCAGTTTGGATATGGCTCAGATTCTGAGTTGTTAAGCAATACGGTGCTGGATCCAACCAATCTGATGTTGGATTTAAATGGTAGAGATTACATAACAGATGCTGATTTTGATCCCACTAAACTTATAAGTACTGACAAATTTGGTATTGCGCCGTCAAACACTAAATTGAGAATTTCTTATAGACTTAATTCCAATCGTGATGTAAATTCTGCTATAAACACTATTAATGCTGTTAATTCTGCAAACTTTAAGTTTCGCGACCAGGCATCGCTTACTCCAGATATGCGAAATACCGTAGTTGCATCTTTAGAAGTAACAAACGAGCAGCCTTTTGTTGGAAACATTTCGCTTCCCTCCTCAACTGAAGTTAAGGAGAGAGTTAGAAGCTATTTTGCAACACAAAATCGAGCAGTAACCGCTCAAGATTATCAAGCGATTGTGTATGCTATGCCTGGAAAATTCGGATCCGTCTTTCGCGCCCGCATTGTAAAAGATTTTGCCGAGTTCAAGAGAAATTTGAATTTGTATGTAATTTCGACAGACACAAGTGCCAAATTGATAGCTGCCAATTCTGCGCTAAAAGGTAATGTAAAAAATTGGATAACTCAGTATAAAATGATTAATGATACTATAGATATTCTCGATGCTGAAATAGTAAATTTTGGAATTAAATATCAGATTACTTTAGAATCCAATGCAAATCGATACACAGTAATCAGTCGGGCTAGTACAAGATTGGCGTCCTTCTACAATGATAATCCCTACGATATTGGTGAGAGACTTTTAATAACAGATGTTTATAGAGAGTTATTAAAGGTAAAGGGGGTTTTAGATGTCTATGATGTACAAATAGTACCAAAGCAGGGGGGCCCATATTCCGAAAGTAACTATGACTTTCAAAGTAATATGTCAGCTGACGGGCGCTCCATCAACGCTGCTGAGACTACAATTTTTGAATTGAAGTTCCCCAACAATGACATTCAAGGATCTATAAGATAATGGCAATTGCCAGGTACGTCGCGGACATCGACACCACCATTACAAATGCTTTCGAGGCTGACCTTACTACACGTGGTACTGGCTCAAATATGGGTTATGCTGACTCCCTAGAAATTTTTTCAATTTATGGACAAGTATCAGGTAGCACGGGACAATCCCAGGAACTATCGAGAACCTTAATAAGATTTCCGATTACTTCCATTACGGCCGATAGAACGGCTGGTACTATTCCCGCTAGTGGAAGTGTGTCGTTTTATCTTAGAATGTTTAATGCTGCTCATCCTTTCACGCTCCCCCAGGATTTCAATTTGACGGTGGCGCCAGTTTCTCGTTCATGGGCAGAAGGAACTGGACTTGACATGGACAACTATCTGGACTTGGGTACCTCTAATTGGATCAAGCCTGATGACTCTAACACGTGGACCAACATTGGGGGAGATTATATCACGCAGGATCCGGGTTCAACTTATAATATTAATTTTGCACAGGGCTTTGAAGACATTCAATTAGACATAACTCGAATTGTAGAACAGTGGGTCGACGGTACTTACAGTAATTACGGCCTCGGCCTCCGTTTAACAGCTAGTGAGGAAGCTTATTTTTCTAGTTCTACGGGGGCGGACACAGGAAAAATTATCAACAATACGAATGGTGCACAGCAATCTTATTATACCAAGAAGTTTTTTGCTAGATCTAGCGAATTTTTCTTTAAGCGTCCTGTAATCGAGGCCCGCTGGGATTCTCGGGTTTCAGATGATCGCGAGAACTTTTATTATTCGAGCTCTCTGGCCCCGGCAGCTGATAACCTTAATACATTGTATTTGTATAATTATATCCGTGGGCGCTTGGTCAATATTCCGGTGGTTGAGGCCGGGAGTACTCTGATGGTTTCCCTTTTTTCAGGTTCGACAGCTCCTACCGGCTCAAAGTTAACTCTATATGACGGCAATCTCAATACGACAGCTTCTTGGGTGTCCAGGGGCGTTTATTCCGCCGAGATGGCCATAACCGCAGCACTTTCGACGGAGCTACCAAAGGGGTTGACCGTTATGTATGATGTGTGGCATAACCAATCCAGCGCTGGCCCGCATACTCTTGGGACAATCCAGTATTTTACAGGCTCTATTTTCCCAGAGCACATGCCTACCTATGATTCGGCACCAACTTTTACTCAACTAACGAGTTGCAGAAATCTTAAAAAGTCTTATTCTACTAGTGACACGGCGAGGTTCAGATTCTTTGTTCGCGATAGAAATTGGAATCCAACGATTTATGTGAAGGCGACAGCTAACAACCCCACACAGATTATTACTAGTGCTTCATACAACATCCGGCGCACAACGGATGACTATAACGCAATCCCGTATGGCACTGGCTCCAGTTATAGTACTTATTTGTCTTACGATAAGGAAGGTAATTACTTCGACTTAGACATGTCGTTATTAGAGCCGGGATATATGTATAGGATAAATTTATCCTATTATAATGATAGTATAGGTGCATGGCAAGAGCAGCCACAAACGTTCAAATTTAGAGTTGACTGATAATTAGAACATGGGTTTTAAGGACTATTACGATAAAGCAAAGTCTATCCAAGCACTATCCGACAAATCGGCCGCCCAAATCGGTGATGAAGTTGAATCTGCTGGATATCATACCGCAGATATAATTCGCGAAGAGCGTTTTATACCTCGTGCTAATTTTAGATTCCCTAAAAACTTTGCTCGATACGGGTCGGCGGAAGAGTATTACTCTCTAGCTCTGAGAAAGATTTATGAGGATTATCCTTATGATGGGTCTCTCAAAGAAAGGGTGGAGTGGGAAAATAGTTGCACCTACCTAGACCTTCACGTATTCGATAACGAATACCCGCGCACCAATGGTTATATTAATTTCTCCGCCGGCGAATGGGGTGATCTCGACGATATGCGGGAAGGCTATGGTCTTCCCACTGATGTAGAATACATTTATCTTAAGGGGGGACCCCATGCCAATCCTGATGGGATGGTCCCCTACTCAACTCAATTTACGGGAGCAAATTATTATGAGCCCATTCGAAATCGGGAAAATAATTTACAATTTGATTTATTAAGTAAGGGCGCCACTGTAGAATTTTGGATGAAGAAGGAAGCCTTCGATCTCGCAAAAACCGAAAAAGAAGTTATTTTTGACCTCTGGAACGGCAACGCATCGGGATCGGGTAACTACGGACGTTTTAGACTAGAATTAACTGGTGCCTCCGGCGCCAACTGCTTCCGTGCGACCGTATTGTCAGGCGGCCATGGATTCGAAATGCAATCTGTCGCTGCCAGCACGGTTACAAGCGAGACCGTTGCAGATGGAGTTTGGCATCACTATGCACTTACACTTATGTCGGCTTCCAATGGCGTACTGAGTAATTTTTATTTAGATGGAAACTTGAATAAGTCTAGCATTTTGGGTACCTCGATGGACCTTAATGAGATTACTGGCGCCCTTCGAGCAAACATTGGCGCCTTGATTTCTGCTCCAGCATCTTCATCGGCTGCTCAATACGCCGGCAAATTGTCGGCTTCATTGGATGAATTTCGCTACTGGAAGACTGAGCGCAGCGGCCAAAAGATTGGTCGCCATTGGTTTACTCAAGTGGGCGGCGGTACAAACGATGATCCGAAACCGTTTAAAGAGACGCGAGAAAACGTAAACACTAACTTGGGTGTTTACTATAAATTTAATGAAGGAATTACAGGAGTGGCGGCCACTGATTCTGTGGTTCTTGATTATTCTGGTCGTATTACCAACGGTACCTGGACTGGTTACACGTCCGACTCTCGCGCAACCGGCTCAGCGATTGTATTATCAAAGGCGGCAATCAAAGAGTTCAAAGATCCAATTATTTATTCGTTCCATCCTGAAGTGTCCGAGCTCGCCGTTCGACTGCAGTTAACCGGTTCTGAATACGACGTTAACAATAATGCGGCCATGTTTAATTCTATTCCGTCCTGGATTACGGAAGAGGATGAAGAGGGACAGAGGCAATTAAAGCAGCTTATTCAAATAATGTCAAGTTATTTCGACACTTTACAGCTTCAGGTGCAATCATTATCTGACCTAAAAAACATAACTTATGCTTCTGGCAGCCACAAGCCATTGCCCTTCGCAGATCGTTTGCTGAGATCCTCAGGCTTTATGGCGCCCGATCTTTTTATCGACGCCGACGTATTGGAAAAGCTGGCTGATCGCAGCGAGGATAGGTTATACGAAAAATCATTAGCGGATGTTAAGAATACCATTTATCAGAACATCTACAACAACTTGGTTTACATTTACAAGACAAAGGGAACGGAAAAGGCTTTCCGTAATCTAATTCGCTGTTTCGGTATTGACGATGAGCTCGTCAAATTGAATATGTATGGTAATGGAATTCAATATGAGATTCGAGACAATCGCCGCACCGTTTCGGTTGTAGACAAGTTTGTCGATTTTAACACCGAAGATAATCGAGGAGGCACTGTATTCCAGTTCCAAGACCCTACAGATACCACCAACACCACAGGGTTTATTCCGGCTAATACAAGGCTCAGCGGCGGCTTTGCGCAGACGTTGGAAGCTGATATCCTGTTTCCTCTCAAGCCCGATGAGGATGCATCGTTTTATTACAACACAAATACTATAAGTGCTTCTCTTTTTGGTGTTCATACCGCCCATGATTCCGAAGATTTTACCACGTGGGGAACGTCCCCAGCGGATACCACCAATTTTCAGGTTTATGCCGTTCGAGACGAATTAGCTTCGGATAGTGTTCGATTTGTGCTTACGGGGACTGCTGGCGGCAGGGTGCCCCCCCTGGTATCCGATCTTTATGAAGAAGTTTATGATAACACCTATTGGAATTTGGCGGTCCGCGTTAAACCAGTAAGTTATCCTCAAGCCGGTCAAGTCCTGGGCGCGGTTGCTTCTGGGCCCATCAATGACTACATCATAGAACTTCACGGTGTACAGTTAGATGCCGGAGTTGTAAGGAACGAGTTTACTTTAACTGGCGAGGTCGAGGGCGCGCCCGTGGGATTTATAACTGGCAGCAAGAGGGCCTTTATCGGAGCACACAGGACCAACTTCACCGGCGCAATGTTGTCGCCGTCAGACGTGAAAGTTAACGCGTGTCGTTATTGGTTAGACTATGTGGATGATGCGACCCTCGTCGGCCATGCCTTTGATACTCAGAATTATGGCTCTTTGCAACCACATCGTTATGCATTCCCGTTTATTCCTTCGGCTTCATTTGGCGACATACTACAGGCCGATACACTGATGTTTAACTGGGAGTTTTCTCAGAATACCGGCTCGAACGCTTCTGGAGAATTCATTGTTGCAGATCAATATTCTGGTTCAGCTGCTACGGCTGGTTCAAGATTCGATTGGCTCGGAAATTTCTTGGGTATCCAATTCCCTGGTAAGGGCCAAGGATTCGAAGCTTCATCAATAAAAGTGGTAGACAAAGACCATGTGATTTCTTCAAAGCTGCAGCTACCCGAGAACGTACAGTCGAGTGACATGGTTACCGCTCTCGGCGCTCAAGAACAGCAGATATTTACGAGAGACTCCCGGCCTGTCAACTATTTCTTTGCCTTTGAGAAGAGCATGGCGCAGGCACTTTCAGTGGAGATGATTAACTATTTTGCCACGTTGAAGGATGTTAATAATTTAATTGGCGCCCCGGTAAATCGATACCGCCCCGAGTATAAGGGTTTGAAACTTCTACGTCAGCGCTTCTTTGAAAGAGTTGGCAACACCGAAATTGATTTTGAGAAGTTCTACGAGTTCTACAAGTGGTTTGATTCTTCATTAACAGCAATGTTGCAACAGCTTGTTCCGGCCTCAGCAGATTTTGCTGAGAATGTGCGAACTATTATCGAGAGCCACATGCTGGAACGCAGCAAGTATCAAAGTAAGTTTGTAAATGTTAAGCAGCAACTTGGTGACCCTGAAGGCATCCTACAGCCTGGCACTGTGAATACCCAACAGGGTACATCTCCAGACAGCGACCCTACTGGAACTGGCTTTTACTCTGCAAACGCGCACGGCCGTCGCCAAATCGGAACGTCGCAACCGATCAACTTTAAGAATTGGAGATTTATCCATGCTCCCGCGCCAGAATTGGGAGAGTCTTTTGCACCTTTAGATAAGAATTCTATTTGGTGGAAAGAGAAAGCGGCGCGGAATACTCTTGCTCTTGTTGAATCCACTCCCGATGCCGATCCGGCCGCCCTGAAAAATAAGCAAGTAATACTGGAGATGGCTAAAAAGACGGACGCTAGAGCACAGCTGGCTCCTTATAAATTCGGGGCTGAAGGTAATTCTACTGTCGGCGGAGTTGGGTTTGGTATTAATAAAAAACTTGATTTTGTTTTCGTAGCAACTTCTCCATTCGGCGGTCTACGAGGAGGCGCCGCTAAAAATGTGATGGTAGGCTTCCGCAACGAAGTTGAAGAGCTAATAAATACAAAAGATGTATATTGGCCATCCTACAAACAACGTCTTGGGTTCCAGATGAACCCCGACATCAATCGCTCCGAGCGCGACCTCCATAAAGGCGATGGCAACATGTTGGCGCCTTTTAGTATTTACTCTTCTTCGGTTACGACCGGGCAGAACCTGCAGGTTATCGAGAATTACGCACCAGAAATAGAGATTACCAACCTTCATCACGACATTGTGAATA
>Ga0080013_1002584_pt1 | contig 20992 bp, 30 predicted proteins | sample ETNvirenome_6_85_FD_69236 | JGI IMG/M metagenome (GOLD analysis project Ga0080013, IMG submission 69236) | Marine viral communities from the Pacific Ocean - ETNP_6_85 (SPADES assembly) (version 2) | ecosystem: Environmental > Aquatic > Marine > Oceanic | place: Pacific Ocean | collected 2013-06-19 | reverse complement strand
ATTAAAAGACGGGACTGATAAGGTGGTGAGACGTTTTGCAATATATGGTGTTGGATCACCTATTGAGAATTTTTTAGCTTTTGAGGATAGTGTTGGTGGTGTAGAAGTTCCAGTTCCAACAAAGAAAAACGAAAAAACAAGGGACATACAGTAGATCAATAGATATAGTGAAGACTTTAAAATTAATAGAGCATTATATGAGTTTACTTGAGCAAGATGTTGCTGAAGTTGAGGAAACTGGTGTTGAGGAAACTGGTGTTGAGGAAACTGGTGTTGAGGTTGAAGAGAAGCCACCGTCACCCGGCCTTCAAGCAATTGCTGAGTTAATAGCAGCTGCATTTGCGTATCCACCAACAGATGATGACGCAGATGCTATTAAGGAAATAGAGCTATTGCTAGTAGGTACACATAATGAGGCTCCTCCTATATCAAATATAAACCCAAGAGGGGTAATTATAGATATTGTTGCGAAGTTGCCTAGGCACTTGAGGGCTGTATATGAAAGAGGTGTAAATACAAGAGGACTTGGTATTGGAGGAGGTTTAAAGGCCACAGATGAAATATATTTAGCGCAAATATTAGCTGATGCATTTAGGTATAGGCCTTCTCCGAAAGAGTCTGGTATAATTAGTACTATAACCAAGGAGTTTCTTGATAGTGAAATCCCTGACCCAGATGCAGTCATTGATACAATACAAAGGCTTATAGAATTTTCAGACGAGGCCGTTAAAGACGATCTTCAAGATATAAACATAGATAACGAATAATATTATGCAATGGTCATTAGAAGACATTTATAAGAAGCAGGTATGTGGTAAGATTCCACCTCGTAGACATCTTCGTGTGTTGGGAGAGGATGTAGAAGAGCAAGCAGAACCGGATATAGATACCTTAAAGGCAGAGATTCAACAAGCGGTTGATGGATTAAAGCTAGAAGATATAAAGGAAGCACAATATTTACTCAACCAAATTTATAATTTTCCTACATACAAAAATATTAAAAAGTCGTTAAGCGGTAAAGGATATAGTCCGTTAATATTTAAGAAATTTAGTAATGACGTCCAACAGTTACTAGTAACCATACCTAAAGAACAGCGGGATCAATTTATAGAATATTTAAATAGACCAGAAACTCAAATAAACTTCCCAACTACACAGAGTAAGGAAATGAATATATTTGACGTAATAGGAGGTGGATTAGACCGTGATTTGGCTGCTGCTATTATGAAACATACTGGGCAAGATGAAGGTGGGCGTGGTGTTGGAATGGGTGAGCTCGCACTAGCATTAATATTTGGAGACGTGAGTGCAGGTGGTCAGCAGAGAAAGGGTAGAGTGGCAGAGGCTCAAAAGGCATATAAAGATGCTAAAGAGGAACAAAAGAAGTTAAACGCAAGTCTACCAAGAGGACATAAAGATAAATTAACTATAGGAGGTGTTAAGGAGAGAATAAAATTAGCAAATAAGGCTGCTGAAGAGGCAGGAACTGAGCCAGAATATACAGCTCTTGATGCAGCACATGTAGCCCTATCTAATGCAAAGAAAGAAAAGGTTAAGGGTGATCTGGAAATAGATGGAGTGGAGTTTGAGATTAAAGGCGAGGGAGCTACTTTGGGGGAGAGACCGGACAAGATTAGTAATAAACATAAAGGTCATACAGTGGCAAGTTTAGCCGAAATGGGAAAGGTTGCCGACGTCGAGTTTCGTGAGTCAGGAGACGGGTATCAAGTTGGACCAACGGAAGAAGACTGGGTTAACGGTCTAAATAATTTACCCATAGCTATAGCTAAAGCATACGAGATGATTGGTCCTGACCCAAGAAAGCAAAAAGAGTTTGAAGATATATTTAAAGCCTTCTTAAAAGAGAGTGGTGAGCTTACAACTACTGATACATACTACCAACAATTAAAATCTAAAGGACTTTTTGATTTAAGTAATCCAGCATCTATACAAAATGGAATAGGCTTACTTAATTTTATTGAATATGCTGAAGATGAAGGATTTGGCCATTTTATGGCTCATGATTTTGGTACTAAGGGCGATAATACCGGTAGATATGTTTTTGTTAGCGGTGATTCTCTTGAAATGGCTCTGGGATTACTAGCATCAGCTAACAAACCGGGCGAAGGCGTTAGATTTGAAAAGGTCAACCGGCATAATCTTAGACCTAGAATTGGCTTTGGGAGTAACTATGCCGGATTACCGCCAACATCTGTTAACGTGCAACAACCCGTACAAGAAACTGAAGAAATAGACGAGGTAGAAGATGAGGAAATAGAATATTACTAAGATGAAAAGCTTTAAACTATATTTCGAAGAGTATGTCTTACTGACTGAAGCAGCGAGTAAGCCTGGTCACATTGATCACCTCGAAGAATTGGTTCTTCTTAGAGGCCAGGAGGGTTATGACCAAGCTAGAACGGCTTTAAGTAACTTACTCAGTCATCTACAAGGAAAAAGTAAAAGAAAAATAAATACTTCAGTAAAATGGGACGGAGCCCCTGCTATTTTTGCTGGTAAACACCCGGTAAACGGTAAATTCTTTGTTGCTACAAAGTCTATCTTTAATAGCGATCCTAAAATTAATTACACCGAACAAGATATTAATAATAATCATGGAAATGCGCCAGGGCTGCAAGATAAACTTAAACAAGCTTTAAATATACTCCCGAAATTAGGGATGGGTAACAACGTATTGTGGGGTGATTATATGTTTTGGAAGGAGTTAGTTGGAGAGCCTGAGGATATAGACGGTGTACCTCACTATACATTTAAACCGAATACAATTAAATATGCTGTTGAGGTTGACTCAGAGCTTGGTAGGCAAATAGCTGACAAAATAAGCGATGACGGTGTCGGTATCGTGTTTCACACCCAGTTTCACGGAAAACCAGAAGAATTTCCTAAAGCTTTAGATATAGATCCGGTTACCGGTAAAAAAGAACAACACTCTAAAAAATGGGGACCGATGGCCGGGGGAATAGTTAAAAAGTTTAAAGACGTTCCGGGCCTTTGGGTTGATGATGCTTACTTTAAGGAACTAACAGGGCAGGTATCCTTAACTGAAGATGAAGCAAAGCAAATTAAGGATATAATTAAAACTGCTGATACATTACAGGTGAATTATAATGACCTCCCGTTGGATTTTATTAAAATTTATCTAAACACGGAGCTTAAGCGTGAGAAAGACGGTGTTCCGACGCCAGAGTTTATAAAGGACCCAGAAAAATCATATAGATACTTTATTGAGTGGTATTCAGAAAGAGAGCAGAAAAAATGGAAGAGTCCAGAAGAGATTAAAACTGCTGCACAAGCAAATGCACAGCAACAGAAGGAAGATAATTTACAGCTTAAAATAAATGAATTTGAATCTCAAAGAGATAATTTTATTAATATGTTTAAAGTTAGCAGCCTTTTAGCACAGGCAAAACAGATCTTTATTAACAAATATGACAATGCTGTTTATAACACTAAGCATTTTCTCGATGAGGGAGATGGGGTGCTGAAGGTAACAAACCCTGAAGGGTACGTCGCTGTTAGTAATGCTGGTGATGCAGGTCCTGTTAAGCTTGTAAACAGGTTAGATTTTAGTGCAGCTAACTTTGCAACAGGAAAGCCCGGATCATGAAGACATTTAAACAATATTTTACTGAAAGTACTGAGGAAGATGTTCAATTTAAGACATTGGACGATTTATTAGATGCTACTATGGAGATGCTGGGTGATTATGGTGCTTATGAAGCAAATTTAAGACCTGCTGAATCGGTAGATCGTGGAGTAGAGGGACTTCAAGAGTACGTTGAGGTTTATTTGGACGGATTAGGGTTGACAGATACTGATGCAGAGTGGTATGATAAAAGGCAGAAGGCTTATCAAGCAATTTGGGATGAAAACGCAAGGCTCAATAGGGAGGTACTAGGTCATACGGATAAAGATGAAAAGGAAGAACAAGACATTTTAAATCAACGTTACAATGCCATGATATTAGCTGCTATGAATGATGTAGATTGGGAGGACTATGTTGATGAACATGGTGGGCTACTTAAGAGTAAGAAGCTTGAAGGTCTTGCATTTCACGCCGCAGAAAGATTACGAAAAGATTGGAGACCGCCTAGTGAGGTGCTGGATGCAGAGCGCGCAGAGCACGAGCCCGGGCCAATCGAGAGGGAGATGAAGAAGATACCGGGAAAGTACTTTGACCGGGAAAAGTTTGACCGGGAAGAGGCTGAGCTGCTACGGAAGATCGACCGCACCACCGACCACGGCCGGGCCATCTGGAAGAAGTGGAAGGATGATTACTTTAAACGATTAAAAGACGAAGAGTATAATTAATCATGAAGACTTTTAAACAATATTTTACTGAAAACATAGATGAAGCTGCGTTTGAGGAGTATCAAGATATACAAAACAATTATCTCTCTCCTATAGACTTCGTTAGCGAACTTAATAGTAAAAAAATTGCACCGTTAATATATAGATCCGGTGAAAGTCTTTTTGATGTCGACATTGAAGGTATAGATCCAACTGCAGACGGTAAGGAGTCTTATTATACTGTTGATGACCCTGAAGCCCTTAAGCAAATAGCTGCAGCTGTTGCTGAAAGCGGTGATCAGTATAGGGATATTGCAATTGATATTGGGACTGGTGAGTTAAAAGACTTTATGTTGTTCTTGCCAAGAGCTGGTTTTACTGGAGAAGAGTTTGGTGATATGCAGGTGTTTTTTGTTGAAACTGGAGGAATAGAAGCTATAAAATCAAAAAAACCATGAAGACTTTTAGACAATTTTTTGAGCAAAATGAATCAAAATCACTAACTGCGACGTTTGGTCGGTTTAATCCCCCTACTATCGGACATGAAAAATTAATAAAGGCGGTAGAAGGAATTGCAGGGGGCGGTGATTTTAAGATATACGCTTCACAAACACATAAGAAACAAAAAGATAAAAAAGGCTTTTATAAGGATCCTATTGGTTACGATGATAAGGTAAAGTTTATGAAGGAAATGTTCCCTGAATATCAAAATAACATTGTATACGATACAGATATTAGAACGATATGGGATATATTGACACGAGCATATAATGATGGTTATACAAAATTAACTTTAGTATTTGGAGAAGATAGACTCGGTCAGGGTGATCAATCCATGGAAGAGTTAATTAAAAAATGGCATGGAAATGAAGGTGCACATGGTTTTTATGAATTTGTAGATGGGCTAGAATTTGAAAACGCTGGTGAAAGAGTCGAAGGAGCGGAGGGTGTTGAGGGTATGAGTGCTTCTAAAATGAGGAACCTTGTTATAAACAGCGATGAACAAGCATTCTTTGACTCGTTGCCACCTAACTTTACATACAAGAGGGAGCTATTTGATGCAGTTAAGGAAGGTCTACCGTTACCGAGTGATGAAGAGCTAGCAACATTCATATCAAGCGATCGATTGACGAATGTTGATCCAAATAGTTAAGAGGTAGCAACATTAAAAGCTAGGAGAGCATAAATAATAGCATGAGAGACAGGATGCGTAAAGAGAGGGTGTTTATGGAGCAAGCCTATAGAGAGGTTAATGAAAATTGCGGGGAGCCAGAAGCTGAAGTAATGGTAACGCAAGATCCTATACAGGCAGTTGATGTTGATATTACAACCCTCGCTACGCAGGCAATTGCTGCTATAACTGAACTAGCTACAGCTGCTGGTGCAGATCTGTCAGTAACTGTTGAAACTGCACCGGAGGAAATAGAGGTAGTTGATCAGTTTAATGTAGGGTACGAGGATGTTGGATGTACTTGACCAAATTCGTAAGTAGCAGTTGCTATGAAAAATTTTAACCAATTCTTTCTAGAAAAACAAGTCTTAGGGCTCGTTGAGTTATTTGATGTGGATGGTATTGGTAAAATTCCATCAAAACTCGACTCTGGTAACGGTGCATTTAACGTTATACACGGTGATAAGGACAGCATACAATTACAAGGAAACAAAGTTTTATTCAAGACTGTTAACAATAAACATCTAATCAAAGATAAAATAGATGAGATTGTTATTAATACCGGGGGCGGTGTTATGGATAAAAGAAACGTCGTTGAGTTTGATTTTAAAATTGGTAATAAAGAATTTAGAAATATTCCTTTTTCAATAGGTGATAGATCTTCTAATCTCTATAAAATCTTAGTAAGTAAGGATTTTATTGAAGAGCACCTCGATGCTCTTATCGATGTTAGTCAAGAAAACATCGCTGATGAAGAAATAGAGGCTAGTTATTAAATACAACTACCTCTCCAGTCAGAAACAAACTGATAAAACTCATTCCTGGTAGCAGGATCATCTAAAAAGTCAGAACTTAATCGACTAGTCTTCATTTCACAGCCATCGTGCTTAATACCCCTTAAACAGGCACATGTATGGGTAGCAGAGATCATAACAGCAACGCCTTTGTTGCCTTCACAAATTTCATCAATGGCTTTATGAATTTGAATAGTAAGACCCTCTTGAATCTGCGGTCTTCTTGCATAATGTTCAACAATTCTGTTTAATTTACTCAATCCAATGACCTTTCCACTAGGAGATGGTATATAAGCTACATGAGCCCTACCAGAAAACGGTAAATGGTGGTGTGAACAGAAGGATTTGACGGGAATACCACCTTGAAACACCATTCCATCGTATCCATCCGATGGAAATGCTGTAACATTGGGTAATTCGTTGTAACAGCCTGCAGCTAAGTCATTTACAAACGCTTTTGCTACTCTTTTCGGTGTATTATCACTGTTTGGGTCGTTACGCCAGTCGATTCTAAGTGCATCTAGGTATTTTTCATAGGCTTTTGCTGCATCTTCAATAACTTGCCCTTTTTCTACAGCTGTTAGAGGCATATTACCGTTAGCCGTCGGTAATTTGGTAACTGTACGGTCCATATTGTCTATTATATATTAAATTTTTTATATTCAAGACTAAATATTGTTATGAGTAAACTAACTCAAAAAGATCTTCTAGAAGAAGGGTTCCTCCGAGGTGCTATTCGAAGTGCAGCTAAGGTTGCTGGTGGTGCTCTGGGTGGAATAAAAGCTGCAGCAGACGCTGGTACCGGGGCGACATTGTCCGGTGTAGGTAAGGGGGTGGCAGCTGGGTGGGAGAAAGAAAAGCAAAAGCAAAAGAGCCCAGAAACGGAATGGAAGAACGCTGTAATTGATGCTGGTTTTTACCCTCCGGAAAAACCACCGGAAGGGTTAAAGTCCGCAAAAAAATACCCTATTTCAATAAAAGTGCATCCGTTAAAGCACCAAGAAAAAGGCGGTAAGGTGATACCTACACCGGATACTGGTAAACCACAAAGAGACCTTATCTTAAAGTGGGATAAAAATTCGAAAAGGTTTCAGCGAATTAGTCTAACTGGCGCAAAGATGGCAGATATATCCCCAGCACCAGCCCCAGCCCCAGCCCCAGCACCAGCACCAGCACCAGCACCAGCTCCAGCTCCAACAACACTAACTACAAGTTTTTCTCAAAAAGATCTGCTAAGACAGTTGACTTTGCTTTCCGACTAATTAATTAACCGAGACTGGACGAGGGAGACCCATATAAACACTTCCACCTAGTTGATTTTTTTCGAAATTTTAATAAAATATTAATATGAGTCATACATCATCAAAGCTAATTGAACTTGGTTCTACAGCATTTCGTCAACCTCGAGCAGATTCACAGTGCAAATATATTCACGGTTATCAGTTAAAGGCTGAAATTACTTTTACATGTGATAAATTAGACAATAATAATTGGGTATTTGACTTTGAAGGTCTAGAAGATCTAAAACAAATATTTATAAATCAATTTGATCATACCTTAGTAGTTGCTAGCGACGATCCCAAGTTAGATATTCTGAAAGCGCTTGATGAAGCAGGGGTAGCTCAGCTTAGAATTATGGATGGTGGTGTAGGAATTGAAAAATTTGCAGAGTGGTGCTTTAAAACTGCAGATACTTTTGTTGAAGAAGCTACAGACGGTCGAGCAGGAGTACAAAGTGTTACAGTATATGAACATGCCGATAATTTTGCTTCATATAACAGACCTAATGAACAAGGTACAAAGACTTCTGTTGAGGGAGCTCAGCAAGCCGAAGAAACGTCAGATACAAAAACAACAGAGGCAACGACGGAACAAACTCCGGACCAAAAATATAGTGGCGCCGCTCGAGTTGGGCCCGACGTTAGGAGAGGGAACTATAGTGATCCTTTTGCAGGTACCACATGGGGTAATAGTTAAGTTCCTAATACTGAGCATATAAATCTTAGTATCTTACTTCTACTTATTTCTGAGTTACCAAACTTAAAAGAGAATATATTATTCTCGATACATTTATCAGTGTTAAATGCATTGAATATTTCTTTGTACCCAGATTTTGTTACATCAGCTTGATTGCAATCACCTATAACAATATATTTAGAATCTCTACCAAACCTAGTTAGTATGGTTGTAAGCTCTCTTCTAGATAAATTTTGAGCCTCATCGACTACTACTAAGGTCTTGTTAAAGGTTAAACCTCTTACAAAGTTTACCGGTATAGCCTCAATAAGACCATGTTTTTTTAAGTTTGAGGCTACACCGTACCCTGCAATCTCGCTTACCTTTTCATCAAGAGGTATAGCATACGGTGAAAACTTTTCATCTATTTCACCCGGTAATGCACCTAAGCTCTTTTCCGCTGATTCGGCTATTGACCGAATATACACTAATTTAGAAAATGATTCATCGCGTATCATTTCTAACCCTGCATATACAGCGATATAAGTCTTCATACTACCTGCAGGCCCGTCAACAAATACCATCTTAGTATCCTTACGCTTTATGCAGCTATAAAACCTCTTATGGGCTGGATTAAAATAAAATGGTCGCCTTATTTTAAAGGAGAATAGATGATTATGTTCAAAGGCTTCTGTAAACTCAACTTCAGAGCTTACCCGACGTTTACGAACGGTTTTAACACTCATGTATACCATTATTTAGTTGAAAACATACTTAATACTGTTATAATTCTATATGGCTATAGATTGTACTAAAGAAACTCTACTAGTATCAGACGATAAAGCATTTTATACCCTTGAAGGTGAAGGGGAATATGCCGGTATACCTTCAGTATTTTTTAGATTATCAATGTGCAATCTAACTTGTAAGGGATTTGCTTCAGAAGACTCCCCGCATGGTTGCGATTCGTATATTTCTTGGTCAATAAAAAATAAAATGACATTCAATGAAATATTCGAATATTTTGAACAACATACACTAGTAGATAAACTAAAGAATGGAGCAATTTTAAAAATCACCGGTGGTGAGCCTTTAGTCCAGCAGAAGCAATTGCTTAAATTTATAGAAGCATTTATTGCAAAATTCAGCTTTACCCCTGTAATAGATTTTGAGACTAATGCTACGATAATGCCTGATGAAAGATGGGTAAAAGAATTTTATGCCTCATTTACTACATCTCCTAAATTAACATCTAATGGAGATCCGGAAGAAAAGTCGTATAAGCCTAAAGTGTTAAAATGGCATAGAGAAACAGGATCCGGATTTAAATTTGTTATTACAACGGAAAAAGATATTAACGAAATATGGCGTAAGTATGTTGATGATAAAACCGTAAGAGTGCCAAAAAGTAGAATATGGTTTATGCCTTGTTGTGGCAGCCGTGAAGAACATATTGAAAGGGCACCAGCTGTAGCTGAATATGCTAAAGCAATGAATGTAAACTTTTCTCCTAGACTCCATCTCCTAATCTGGGATATGGCATTAAAGGTTTAGTAAAATATATATAGTATGAGAATTGCCTTTTCTGGAACTGGTAACAGTGGTAAAACCACTATGATAAAGAGTTTTTTGCACACCTGGTCCAACTATACAACACCAGATAAAACATATAGAGAAGTTTTACAAAAAAATAATCTATTACATTCATCAAAAACTACTACTGATACACAAAGTAAAATCTTAGATTTTATGATTGATCAAGTTCAATCATATGATAAAGACGCTAAAGTAGTTTTTGATAGATGTCCGTTAGATAATATTGCCTATTCTCTATGGGCAAATGAAAAAGATACAAAAGGGTTTACTAAGCAGTTTTTAGGAAAACAAATCGATTTAATGAAAGAGTCGATGAGAAGTTTGGATATAATTTTCATGTGTAGGTTTGATGCAAAACAATTAATTGAGGACGATGGTTTTAGAGATATAGACAAAGAGTTTATACAAGAGGTAGATAATATTTTTTATTCACTGTATAACCAATACAGACAAAACCCTGAAGCAGATATATTTTTCCCAAAAGGAGATTCACCAGCAATTATTGAACTACCACATACAGCGCAGGAAAGAATTGATTTAATATCAGAATATATCACCATCGATGGTGATATGTATGGAGATGAAACTTCTATTTTTAGTGATGTAGATAAGTTAGAGCAATTAGTATATGAGCAGGAGCAAGCTCATAAAGCAGAAGAAAAGGACAAAGAACTTTATAAGAGATTTGGGTTATGATAGGTGTAGGTATTATTACATGTAATAGACCGGAGTTTTTTAAAAAATGTCGCGAGTCTATAGATCATAAGTGGTATGATTATATAGTGGTTGTAAATGACGGTGACAGTCCTTTAGAAGATGCAAAAGCACCAGTAATTAAAACTGCAGGTGAAGGTGTTGGAAAAGCTAAAAATCAAGCCATGAAGCATCTTTTAGATAAAGGATGTGACTATATTATCTTAGTTGAAGATGATATGTTATTCAAAGGAAATCTCTTCGAACAATATATTAAAGCTTATAAGAAGACAGGTATTGAGCATTTTATGTTTGGTTATCACGGTCCTGCTAACAAAGGATTAGTTAGTGGGGGTATACCTCAACCACGGAAGGTGGTAGACTATGGTAACAATCTACAAATAGCCTTAAATGAGCATTGCGTAGGAGCTGTATGTTTTTATACACGCAATTGCTTAGAAGAAGTTGGGGTTTTTGATGAAAGTTATACTAATGCATTCGAACATGTAGATCATTCTTTTCAGTTATCAAAAAAAGGCCTAACTACTCCTTACTGGTGGTGGCCAGATATAGCTAATAGTGTAGATTTTGTAGAAGAACAAGCATGCTCTGAAGAAAGCTCAGCAATAAGACCGAGAGATGATTGGCAGGATAATATAAATAACTCTTGGGAATATTTTGAACAAAAACACAACGTTGGGCCTACGACAGTACCTAATGTAGATTTTTCGGAAGTATCTAATTTTTTAAAGATATTAAAACCAAAAAAGAAAATATCCTTTATCGTACATTATAGAGAAGATACAGATGAAAGAGTTAAAAACTTTCATATAGTATATGATTATTATAAAGCTATATATCCTAACTGTGAATTTGTTTTTGTGGAAGATGATTCAAAACAAACTATAAAACACTTAATAAGAGAAGAAGATAAGTATATTTTTTATAAAAATAACGATATTTATAATAAGTGTATTGGCTACAATATAGGTCTTAAAGAAGCATCCTCCGATTTAATATGTTTTTTAGATATTGATTGTTTAGTAAGCATAGATAGCTTAATTAAAGCTAGCCACCTGGTAAATAAACACGACATGATGTGTATAGGCTATAATGGAACAGCATTATATCTAGAACATTCACTAAAATCACAGCTAGATGGTAAGGAAGGTATTGAATTATTTAACTTTATTGAATCAAATATTGACAAAGATAACGTTTTTACAGGCTTTACAACCAATTACTATGCAGTTGGTAATACAGAAGCTGTAGGCGGGTGTTTATTTGGTAAGAGAAAAACCTTTGAAAATATAAATGGCTTTAATCCTAATTTTATAGGATGGGGGTATGAAGATAATGAAATTATATCTCGAGCCGGCGCGTTAGATGTAAAAGTAGCTTCCGTAGGTAACACATCCTCTCAGTGGTTCCTGTTCCATTTACCCCATGAAGTGGAAATGGTAGGTATAAAAGATAAGAATAACCACAAGTTTTATAAACACAATGAAGAAGAAGTGCAAAAAGTTGAAGATATGGATAAGAAACAACTATTACAATACATAAAGTCATGGTAGAAGTAAATATTAGAGATAAAAATTTTGGTGGTGAGCCATCATCGTGTCATAAAGGAACAAATAAGTTTGTTAAGTGGAACTTTGGCAACAATTCAGTGAGTGATTCTTGCTTTATAACAGATCTATGTTTGAATGATATTCATAAAGCATCCGGTGTAAAGCGAAAAATTGCTTGGTTGCTAGAACCTCGCGCGATTCACCCACATATATATGAATGGATTGAGCAGAACAATCGCTTATTTGACTTTGTAGTAACTTTCGACGAGTATCTTTTATCAAAAGGTCAAAACTACCTCTATTATCCACATGGTAGGTGCTGGATTAATAATTATGAAGATATAGATAAAGAAAATAAAGTATCAATTATTGCCTCTGGTAAGAATTCTACAGAAGGACACCAGCTTAGGCATAAAGTTATTGCTAGATTTAGAAAAAATATAGATGTATATGGCCATGGCTATAATCCGGTAGAAAATAAAGAAGAGTCTTTATCTGAATACATGTATTCTATTACTATTGAAAACTGTAGGCAAGAGGGTTATTGGACTGAAAAGATTGTAGATTGTTTTGCTACTAAATCTATTCCAATTTTTTGGGGTGATGATGCAGTAAATGATTTTTTTGATCCGGATGGTATAATTTATTTTAATAATGAAGAGGAATTAGATAAAATATTAAACGAACTACAAGAAAACGGAGAAAAGATATACGATTCAAAGAAAGATTCTATTGAGTACAATTTCAAGAAAGTAGAAGAATATAGAATTCCTGAAGATTGGATGTTTAAAAAATACCCGTTTTTGTTTGAATAAATGAGCACGTCAAAGTATTGTTTAATAAGGCAACCCGCGGGATTAGGCGATATATTATTCTGTCAAAAAGTAGCTAAAAAGGTTATTAATAAATATAATCTGGATGTCATATGGCCTATTATACCGGAATTTATAGATATTATTCCGTATATAAGCAGCGAAAGAATATCGTATGTAAGCACAAATGATAGATTTCAAGGAAAAGAACTATATGAATCATCTACTAATACTGTTATAGATACAGATAAAATTTTATATATACCTCTACAGCATGCCGATCAATTACAGTTAGATTACTCTGTGATGGTATCTAAGTATAAGCAAGTGGGTCTTAGCTACCACGACTGGCCAGACTATGTAACCTTTAATAGAGATATTGTAAAAGAGCAGAAATTGTATAGTAACATTTTAAATCTTAAAGAAGGTGAAGAGTATATTTTTGTAAATAAAAATTACGGGTCTCCGCCTACCACTCAACAATGCCACCATATTAATATCAACACCTCAAAAAGGATTGTCAATATGGATTATTACGAGGGGTTTAATATGTTTGATTGGTGTAAGGTCATCGAACGTGCCGCAGAAATACATACAGTAGACACTGCCGTTGTTTGTATTGCAGAAAAACTAGACCTATGTGAGGATATTAATATATATTCTAGATGGGACCCCCCAAACTTTCGTCACGTTGAACCTATATTATATGCGGGGTGGAAGTATAACTACTAACCGATAAATAATGAATATGTTAGACGGGTATATAAAAACTAAATTAGGTATTATTAAACAACTAAACCCGTCACCGTATAATTATGGGTTTGAATATTCAAGCAACTACGAAAAACTAGGCCCATTAGGCCTACAAATGGCACATCTTCGATTCGGTTTCCTCCGCGGCGTAATTGGGAATAAAACAATCAATAGCTTATTAGATGTAGGCTATGGATGCGGTGATTTTCTTAAGGTAGCAGTTAGCAGTATACCAGTCTGTCATGGAACTGACTTAGATGAAGCGTATAATGTACCCACGGGATGTAACTTTGTGAGTGAATTAGATAGTCAGCATTACGACGTCATAACATTTTTTGACTCACTAGAACATATGCCTGAAAATGAATTCGTCAAGGATCTGGATTGCAATTATATATGCATATCTCTACCGTGGTGTCATTATTTTAGCGATGATTGGTTTGATACATGGAAGCACAGAAAACCGGACGAGCATATATGGCACTATAATGATGAGTCATTATCGTCATACATGAACGCAATGGGATATAATACCCTACTAATGTCAAATATTGAAGATACGATACGTAAAGGCGTTGACAGTCACCCGAATATCCTAACAGGTATTTTTGAGAAACGTAAATAGTAATGAGCGATATTACAAAAATGAAATGCAGTTGATAAAAAGTTACCGGAAATTAAAATCTATAATAGAGATGATAATTTAAATTTTAATGAACTTTATTTCCTAAAAGATACATTAAGACAGAAATGGAAATTTGTTGAAACTTAATATAATTATGGTAATAATAACAGGATCAGAAGGGTTTATAGGTAGCAATTTTAAAAAATATTTACGCAAACAAAATAAAATTGTAGAAGTAACTATTGATAATTGCGATTATTTTATTGAACAGTTTGATAAATGGGAAGATGTAACATTGATAATACATCAAGGTGCTATATCCTCTACAACAGAAAAAAATGTAAATAAATTACATAAATTTAATGTTATATTTACTTTAAGTTTGTTTCAAAAAGCTATAAAACACCAAATAGATATAAAGTATGCTTCCTCTGCATCTGTTTATGGAAATAATACTGATTATAATTATAACCCGTTAAATTATTATGCTATTTCTAAATTACAAATAGATCTTTTTGTAAAAGATAATATAGATCTATTTTCAAAAATACAAGGTTTTAGATATTATAACGTTTACGGAAATGGAGAAGAAGAAAAAATAAACTTAAATCAATCTAGTCCTGTTAGTAAATTTAAACACGATATATTAAAAAACGGTTATTTAAATTTGTTTGAAGGCAGTGATCAATTTTATCGAGATTTTGTAAATGTAGATGATGTAATAAATGTTGTTTTAAATAACAAAAAAAATTCTGGTATATATGATCTAGGCACTTCAACACCTATCAGCTTTAAAGAAGTTGCAGAACTAGTTGCAAATAAATTTAACGGTAGTATTATAGAGATACCCTTTCCTGATCATTTAAAAGGTAAATATCAATCTTACACCTGTGCTAAAAATGAATGGGATAATGAAGAAATAGAGTTTAAAACTGTTAAAGAATATTTAGATGAAAACAATTTGGTGTAATGGTACCTTTGATATACTGCATCCTGGTCATATTGAGCTATTTAAAATAGGTAAATCCTTGGGTGATAGACTTATTGTAGCTACTGACTCAGATGAAAAAATTAAAAAATCTAAAGGGGAGGGTCGACCAGTAAATAACTTAAGCGCTCGTAAAATAATATTAGAGTCAATAAAATATATTGATGCAGTCTTAGTATTTGGTTCTAATGAAGAATTAAACTCTTTAGTTAAAATTTATTCACCTGATATAATGCTACTTGGTAGCGATTGGGAGGGAAAGTCGGTTATAGGTCAAGAGTATGCTAAAGAGGTTAAATTTTTACCAAGGTTAGCAGAATACGCAAGCAGTAATATTATACATAAAATTACAAAAAAATGAAAATATTATTGATAGGTGATAGTTGTAAAGATATTTACCATTACGGTAAATGTAAACGAATTAATCCGGAAGCACCGGTACCTATTTTAGAAGAAGATTATTTTGAAATAAAGGAGGGAATGAGTTCTAATGTCTATGCAAATCTTAAAAGTTTAGGTGTTAATACCCACCACCTTAAAAATAAGGAAAAGATTGAAAAACATAGATTAATAGACTTGACATATCGTCAACAGCTATTTAGATATGACCTCGGTGAAAAAGAAATAAAGCCTTTAGATATTAACAGTCTGAAAAGGGGGTACGATATTATTGTTATCAGTGATTACGATAAAGGATTTATTACTTATGAAATTGCAAAATATATCTGTAAGTTTTATAAAGATGTCCCTATGTTTGTTGATACAAAAAAGAAAAATTTAAAATGCTATAACAACTGTTTTATTAAAATTAATAGAATAGAATGTAAGTTACTAGAAGATATTAACAAAAATTGTGAATTGATAGTAACGCTCGGTGGTGAGGGAGCAATATATAAGAATCAAATATTTAAAACAAAAAAAGTAGAAGTTTACGATGTATGCGGCGCCGGTGATGTGTTTTTATCTGCTTTAGTGTATGCATACTCTAAAAATAAAAATATTAAAACAGCAATACATACAGCAAATAAATTTGCTAGCTATACAGTTACAAAATTAGGATCGTACGTATTAACTAAGGATGACATTAATATACTGGAAACATAAAAAATATTAGTATAATATAACCATGCATTACGTTTTTGATATTGATGGTACAATTTGCTCTCACGCTAGTAGTAAAGCTAAATACACAGAAGCTAAACCTATAGAAAGTAGAATTAGAAGGATTAATGAGCTTTCTAGCAGAGGTCACCGTATTATATTTCATACAGCTCGTGGAATGAGGACTTTTAAAAATGATGGAAAAAAAGCTCATGACAAATATTATGAATTAACTCGCGACCAACTGGACGAGTGGGGAGTAGATTACGACACACTAATTATGGGAAAGCCATCGGGAGATATATACGTAGATGACAAAGGAATAAAAGATGAAGAATTTTTCGAAGATTAAATTTGTACCTAAAGGATGGGGCTATGAAAAATGGATAGTTAATAAAGAAGAATATTGTGGTAAAATATTATGGTTTGCTAAGGGTAAAAAATGTTCTTGGCATTATCATAAATTGAAAGACGAAGTCTTTTATATTAGAAAAGGTAAATTACAAGTAACATTTGGTTACGACGAGGATATTAAAAAAGCTAGAAATGTTATTTTAAATCCAGGAGATAATTTTCATGTTAAGACTGGTCTAATTCATCAAATGAAAGCGCTTAAAGATACAGAGATGTTTGAATTTTCAACTCAACATTTTGATGAAGATAGTTATAGAGTAACAAAAGGAGATTAATATGGGTGATATAAAAATATATGATATAGGTAAAATTATCGAAAAATATAATTCGCAATTTTTTGTCGAAACGGGTACCTTATTTGGTGACGCGATCGAACATGTTAGAAAATATAATTTTCAAAAAATTATTTCTTTCGAGATAATAGAAGAGTTAGCAGATAAAGCGAAAGATCGATTTGCAGATGATAAACGGGTAGAAATTATTCTTGGAGATTCATCTAAAGTTTTACCAGATAATTTAAAAAGTTTAAATGGTAATGCTATATTTTGGTTAGATGCACATTTTCCGGGTGCGGATATTGGTATTAACTCCTATACAGATAATATGGAGACAGATACTAATTTACCTCTAGAAAAAGAAATACGATCTATAGCAGAGCGTATAGGTAAATACAGAGATGTTTTAATTATTGATGACCTATGGATTTATGAAGATGGTGATTGGGAGTGGGGCACTTTCGATAATCATATGGCTAAACACGGACATTCCGTAAAACGAGCTGATTTATGTAGTGGTGATTCGAGTTTTATCAGAGAGCTATTTAGTAAAACGCACGAAATAAAGATAATAAATAAATTTCAAGGTAGTTTAGTATTAATACCTAAAAACACTTGATAATGTAGTATAATACTTTATTATAAATTAATGAAAAAAGCTTTAGTTTTAGGTGCCGGAGGATTTATTGGTAATAATTTAGTTTCAAGACTCAAACGAGAAGGATATTGGGTACGAGGTGTAGATCTAAAACTTCCTGAATTTAATAAGACAGAAGCTGATGAATTTATCTCCGGTAACGTTGGTGATTTAAGAAGTCAATCTAATTGCGCACGTGTAGTTAGATTTGATGGTAAGCAAGGGAATTTTTATAATAATGTACCTGAGCAGTATAAAGAAACGTTTGATGAGATTTACCAGTTAGCAGCAGATATGGGTGGCGCAGGATTTGTATTTACTGGAGAAAATGATGCTGATATTATGCATAATTCTGCAACTATTAATTTGAATATTCTTAATGCTGTACAAAAATATAACGAGTCAAAGGGGCTGAATAAAACTAAAATATTTTATAGCAGTAGTGCATGTATGTATCCTGAGCATAATCAACTCGATCCTAATAATCCTAATTGCGAAGAATCTTCAGCATATCCTGCTGATCCAGATTCTGAATACGGGTGGGAAAAACTTTTTAGTGAAAGGTTGTATTTAGCTTATAATAGAAACTATAATATACCAGTTAAAATAGCCAGATTTCATAACATTTTTGGACCACTAGGCACGTGGGACGGTGGTAGAGAAAAAGCACCAGCTGCTATATGCCGTAAGGTTATTCAAGCTAAAAGTGAAATAGAAATATGGGGTGATGGAAAACAGACTAGAAGCTTTTTGTATGTAGATGAGTGTGTTGAAGGTATAAGACGCTTAATGGAATCTGACTTTGCTGGACCGGTAAATATTGGATCAGACGAAATGGTTACAATAAACGAACTAGTTAAAATTGCTATCAACGTTGAAGACAAATTTGTCGGGAAAAAACATATTGACGGTCCTTTAGGAGTTGCAGGTAGAAATTCTGATAATAAACTTATTAAAGAAAAGATAGGATGGGCCCCAGATTATCCCTTAGCTAAGGGAATCGAAAAAACATATAAGTGGATTAAAGAACAAATTAACTTAAAATAAAATATGGTAATCAAACAGGGCGTTTACGACGGTAATTTAATTCATAACAGATTTGCATACGAGTACTTTAGAAAAGACGTATCACCATATGGTAATATTGTAGCGTTTAGAGCTCCAATGTATGTAAAAGACGCGCTTATTGATCTAGAAGATACACTAAGTAATGATTTTATTCATAGTCAAGATGCAATTAATTTTTGTTGGGAAATACCAGGTCTTTGTCCCCTCGGAGCTGTATCATTCCAACGATTATTAAATACAGCTATAGCTAATATATTATCACGGTATATTGAAAAGGGGATTCATATTAATGGTGATGATTTGATGGTACAAGATCAATTTGTTGACAAAGATAAAAAAATTAGAGAGTCTGGTAAAGTAAGCGTATCAATAACGTATTCTAAAAATAACGTAGCGCTTGGTCATACAGGACTTAATATCACAGCAGGTAAAAAAGCACCAGCCTTTGCCTATTCATCTAACCTCAATGACGAACAAGTTGAAGAGTTTATGGTAAGTGTAATCGATTATTTTAATGCCGAAGTGCAGGATCAATTTATTGCTACTACCAAAATTGTAGTATGAAAAAATATATTAAATAGTGAACTTTTTTCAGCTACAAAACAAACTCTTTTACTCTAAAAAAGATAAAGCTGGTGAGCTAGATGCAGAAGGGGAACAAGCCTTTGTGCCGTTCCTTTTTAATAGGTGGCTTTCCTTTTATAATACGGAACTTCCAGGCTTTGTTAATGAAACCCTAAATCGATTTGGAAGTATATTTGACGATAAGCAAGAAGCCTATAAACTGTATTATTACCTTATACCAAGACTAAAATGGAAGCGTATAACATACATTAAAAAGAAGAAAAATGACAAAGACGAGATTGAAGGGTTATACGTTGTCGCTAAAAATAAAAACATCTCCACTAGAGAAATTTTACAGTACGTTGAATTAGATAAAGTTTTATCTAAATAGCCATATGGCGATGGCAAGTATTGATAATTTGGCACCTACAAGAAGTTTAATAGATCTATCAAACCCAGATAAAGGCGATTTTGGAATTGATGATTATGAATTAAATTTTATTTTTGATGATATTCTATTAATTGAATACGTTGATGAGTCTGATGATGGTGATGTAATGAGGGGCGGTATTGTTGTACCGTCAAACGCTATAAACAAGGCGTGGAGAAAAGGAAAGGTTATTTTAACGGGCCCGGACGCAAAATATACTAAAGAAGGTGATATAGTTATCTTCCCAAATAACATGGGCGTCACTCTTAACGGTGTTAACGTTACCGGTAGAGGTAAAGTTAAAAGGGGTGTTTTCTTGAACGAAGAAAGAATGTTTGGTATTTGCAAACTTAAGAATGTTAATACAAAAAACAGCTCTTGATCTTCTTCTACAACATAACGTATGTGAAATAAGATTTCCGCGTAGAATAGTAAAGCCCGGACAAGCGGCAACTAGGAGAATGTTATGTACTAAGTCGCAAGAATTATTAAATTCTGTAAACAGTAGAATTTCATTAAACTATTTTGCACCTAAAGGCCCGCCAAAGCCTTATCTAGGACCAGATTATCTTGCTGTAGCCTGGGACATACTTATGCAAGATTATAGAAATATAAATTGCAACCAATGTGATCTCATTCAAGAAATACCTGCTAATGATGATTTCTGGATTTACTTTAACGAAAATATATACCCAATGTCCTCGGAACAAAAATTAAATTTTATGAATTCATGAATGTAAGTCTAGAAAAAGTTACAAATTTTTTAAAACCGTTTTTGTTGCAAGATATAGTAATAAGAACAGATAAAAAAGTTCTAAAGAAGGGTAAATTAAAAATCTTTCAAATTAAGCAATATTATATTAATTTTTCGTTAGAAATTAACGGGGTTAATAAAAACTATGAAATACCATATCCTTATAAACTACAAAGAGATAATGCTATTGGTATACTTAATTATCATTTAAGCTCGTTTATTCCCAACAAGCAAATAACTAGAGTTAAATTTTTAGATAGTTCTTCAAAGTCAAAACTATACGACAGTCTTGTATATATATTGCCTTCCGAAACAACTTAGTTATAATAAAGCGTGATAGGTGGTTTATTAGAGCATTTTCCAAAAGAGTACACACCCAACTCCGCGCAAGTAAAGCTACTGAAGAATATTGATCAAGCTTTTAGCGACGGTTATAAATTTGTTGTGTGTAATGCACCTACAGGATCAGGTAAAAGCTT
>Ga0080013_1002583_pt1 | contig 21003 bp, 14 predicted proteins | sample ETNvirenome_6_85_FD_69236 | JGI IMG/M metagenome (GOLD analysis project Ga0080013, IMG submission 69236) | Marine viral communities from the Pacific Ocean - ETNP_6_85 (SPADES assembly) (version 2) | ecosystem: Environmental > Aquatic > Marine > Oceanic | place: Pacific Ocean | collected 2013-06-19 | reverse complement strand
GATCCCCTCGTTGAATTTAAAGTAAACACCCAAGTCGACTTTATTTGTTACATCATCATATTTGACATTATCAGTATTTGTGCCTCCGCCAATTTGATCTCTGTAATATCGGCCGATTTGTTGTGCATCTCTTTCTGTCTTCCAATATCTGAACTCGTCGAAAGAAGAAGATACAATATTGGCCAGGCCTTTCGTTATGCCAGTAGTTAAGTGGCCGCTTGCGCCGATAGTGCCGTTAAGAGAGCCTGTGAATGCGCTTACAGTACTGGCAGATTCAACGCGGTGCGCATGCGCGCCATCAACATAAAGATTGGCAATTGTTTTTGTCCCACTCTTTTTTAATGCGACAGCATAGTGGTGCCAAACCCCGTCTGCGATAGTGGTTAGGCCGGTGTCAAAAGATAAGGTGAAGCTGACCTCTGAGGCTCTATTAATAGTTACGAACAAACCGCTCGCACCCATGGCGCCGGCGACCCAAATAGTGAAGTACTCATAATTCAGCGCTGAAGTGGAATAATTACTGAATATATATTCATATATCGACGCGCTGGTGCTTTCAAAACCATCTTTTTTCATCCAGAATTCAACTGTAGCACCCTTGTCTAAATCAAATTCTAAGTTATTAGTCTTCTGGCTGGCAGTGTGATATACATTTGCTTTTGAAATTCCCGTCTTAGATGGGCCGGCAGAGAATTCACTTTTATAATCCCCGCCTGGATCCGCATGCGGGCCACCAGCAAATGTAATATATTCTGGACTGGATGAAGAATAATGAAATGTAACGGGGACTGTTGCAGTTCGAGTGCTTGTTGTGCCATTAAAGGTCACAAAACCGTTTGTCCGAGGATATTCGTTTTCAAATAGGAATAAGTCTAAATAAGTGCTATTATTTTCCCACTCAATCTTTTCTGCCCTAGAGCCGTCATACGGATAAGTTTGGTAGATCCGCTTGATTGCCTGGTCGTAATATTCTTCGGCCTGGCCGAAGCGCGCGAAATTAGACGCAGTTGCGAAATCGGTGTCAGGCACAAACTGTGCGCGCTTGGCGGAGTATGCCTCAACAAATCGGGGGGACTCTAGATCCTCTCTAAGATTGTCTTGAGACTTATTCTTAAGAAACTTTAATGAATAACCTTTATCGAATAGCTCTTTAACACTCATGAATTAAACCCAACTTTATATTAATTATCTTCGACTCTAAATTTAAACACCTCTTCTTGCTCTCGCCACCCATCTGAATTGTGGTATGCAAGTTTAATGCCATACATATAACCAGGCTCTAGCAGCGACATATCTAAATCAAAATAGCTTCCAGATATATCATAAGATAAGTAGGTATGGTAAGTTGTGCTTCCGGTCGAATGGTTTATAATGGTTTCCTCGTCTATTGTTCGAATAACTTCATATGAAGCGCTTTGCATAATCGTGTTTTCTATTTCCGTAGAAGCAACTGTATAAACAGTTGGACTAAAATTGCGGGCCCTGCTATAAACTCTAAACCTCTCTTTTTCCTCTTTTGAGTATTTTGGTTTTAAATTAGTAATTTTTGACACATTTTGGTTATATTGATTCCAGCCTGGCGAAGACAGTGTTTTTGGCTTTATAGAGCCGGTCATATATTCTTGGCCATCGTTGGCGGCATGCCAAACATCATATATTGTTTTTAAAGTAGAAGAGCCGGTATAAGCAAAAGAAGCCGTATAAGTGCCCGTGGCGACCCAGCCGCCAGTTACATTATACAAATCAGTAGAATTTACGCCAATATTAGTTGCGCCGGCAAGTTGGTCATCAACACTCAGTTGTAATTTAGGACCACTCGGCGAGAGATCATCGGCAGAGCCGGAATAAACACTAACATATATTAGGCCCGTGCCGATTACAGGAATGTCCTTAAGCTGTCCACGGACGTAGTTATAGAGATATAGTTTGTTTAAATTATCAATGCTTGGGGCCAAAGAGCTACTATAATAAAAATTCCCGCGGTCGTCGGCCTTTCTAGAATCCCATCTAGCCTCAATCACGGGTCGCTTAAAGAAAAATTCACTTGAACGAGAAAAGAAACGCTTTGTGTAATAGCTTTTTTGGGGGCCGTCTGGATTGAGTAAGACTGATGCATCTGATGCTATTGTATAGGCTTCATAGCTAGATGTCAAAAAGACCCCAAAACCATTATTTGTCTGTGTTTCGCCAATCCACTCCTCAACGGCAGCCGTAACATCTAGTAATATATCTTCAGTGCCGCTTACAAAGTCAAACGTATAATTGGGCATCGTCTGGGCAGCAGTATATGAAGAGGAGTGATATTCGCCGCCTTGCTTGCCCCAGGCAGTTGCTTTTGCACGGTTGGTCCAGTTCGAACCATCGATAGCATCTTTTGTTTTGTCAGTATAACCCTCCATATCCAGTCCGGTGCCTTCCTCCCAAGATTGTGATACAGCCAAAACATTAACAGTAAAATTCTCAGGCACCTGCTCAGAGTGTCTAGCATTAAACATTCTCAAATAAAAGCTCACGCTTCCAGAACTAGGGATGGTTCCTGCTGCTCGGTCTGACGACATTGTACTCACTGGGAATCTCACCAGCACTCTTGAAAGTTCAGCCGAGCTAGTCGTCTGCTGGCCATAAATCGAAAACACCTCTAGTATGTCCGCGGCTCCCATATTGGAGCCCGTGGCACGAGTAGATAAATCTACTCCGTAAGCATTTGTAATTGTGTTGTCCTGGTCTGCATAATATTTTTTAATGGCCATTATTTAATAGTCCCCACAATATCTATATTCGGGTATTTTAATTCGTAAACGACGTTTTCAGGTGCGTATAAAATTCTACCGTCGGCCGAAATATAGTTGTTTAGGTTCAGTATCGTTGATGAATAATTTCCGCTCGATCGGTTTGTTAACTTAACATTTGTAACATCAACTATCTCTTCTAGGTTGTTTAGCCTATCATAAATTTTAGTTATATATATCGGCTGCCCAATATCCATTTTTTCTCTGAACATCTCTTCTATTTCTAATATTGCAACGTTTAAGGCCTCTGTCTTATCGGTCTCATAATCGACGACAGCAACAAAATCTATTTTGATATTAACAATTTTTGGGTTAAGGACATCAATCGTATCATTGATCATCCTATAATGGTTCAACCATGTTTTGACGTTGTTTTTAAGTACCTGGTTTGCCGCCAGTAAATGACCATCAGAATTTTCAGAAACAAGATAAAGATTTAAGTTCCTTTTAAATGAATCGTGATCTCTGATAATCCTCGCCCTTTTAATGTTGCCAAATTTAGAAGGCATTCGATAAATCAGCGCCTCGTAGTCTTCGGCCGTCACCGCTCTGTTCTGCGAAGCATAAACATCATTAATCCGCTGTCTAAGTTCTGATGCCGTTGGAAGACTGACGTCTCCTATAATAGGCTGTTCGTTGATTACTTCCAGACTTTCTTTCACAAAATCTAGCCTTGAGCTGTTTGTTGCCGCAGATTTAAATATTAAAAAAGGCTCCACGACAGACGTCAGGCCGCGGGTGGCGACGTTAACGTTATCGGTAGTATTGGTTCTATATTTGACAGTTAATATTGTGTTTGCCGGGGCGACGCCAAATTTATCAGTATTGAGAAGCTTTGACGGGTCGAAGCCTTCATCCGTTTCATAGTCTCTTCCATGCATTTTTAAGACAACGTTCGAGGGGTGGGAAACATTGTCCGTTTTCAAAGAGGTTTCTGACCCGTGGCCAAACTTTAAAAATATTGAACCATGTCTATTAAATGTAACAAATCTTCTTGGAACAGATGTGGTGACCATTATGCTTGGCACATATTGACTCGTAGAGGCGTCTTTGTTTATAACTGATTTGAAAACAGAGTCTTGTGATAAGTAATCCACCTCAAAATATTCATGGCCCTCAGAGTCCACCACAGACACGATTTCTGAAATGTCCGGATCAGAAAGAGAAACAGTTAAAAATCTTGTAAAATCTCCGACATTTATGGCTTCTGTGTTTATTTCACCCGAAATAACTCTTCCGTACGTTTTTACTGCGTAGGCGGTGGGCGCGCCAGTATCAGGGTCCGCGGTCGCGACGACAACTTCATTGTCTGAATTCGAGAAGTCTACTTCGTCTATTAAGGTAAATATTTGCCCGCCGGAGGAAGAAAATTTGCTTCCCTTTGCTAAAATAGGTAAATAATTTGTATCTGGTGTATTACCCGCGCTATTAACCGGGGCCAATATATATATCGCGATGGTGCCGAACGAGTTTGATCTTAAAGGGGCCCGATATCCTACTTGTTCACCTAAGCGTAAAATATTGTCATATTCTACGGCCGTGTCTAGAAAGGATTCATTAACTTGATAGTCCAAATAAAAGGATAGTATATCCCCAGAATAAGCAATAGTATCAAGCATTAAAGATCCGAAAGAGGCCTCAGAGAAGTCCTTATAAATATCTGGATAATACCTGCGAGCATAGTCGACTAGTCCTTGTTTGATTGTATTAAAATCGCGATTAGTATATTTTATTAACTTTTTGTCTTTCTTCGTCGTCATGATTAATTAATGTCCTCGCCCTGCAGTGTGATTGCAGCCTCAAGATTAACACTAGGTACCATATACTCAACAGAAACCGACAATGCATTGGCATCCTGTGGAAAGCCAGCGCTAGCCAAGGGGGTATTAAATGATATTTTTTGAATTTTTACAAAAGGCATATATCTATTCACCTGACGTGCAATACGTTGTCTCAGCTTGGCTTCTACCCCTGATTTTGGGTTGAACAAAAACTGTCTCACCCCAACTCCAAAATCCGGGTTCATGATTCTTTCGCCGGGAGCAGTTAAAAGCAAGTTCTTAAAATTCTGTTTTACCTGCTCTTTATAAGAAACCAACAAGGTGTAGAGGCCATGTTTGTCGTCTCTGTTTAGTGGCAATTCTGGTCCTATTCCTTGCATTTTTTTCCCTCTATAATTCAGTCAAACAAATATCGCTGCTCGAATCTTCATCCGGGTCGCCCATGATGTCATCATTAAGTTCTTCTTCTATTGCATCTATAAGTAGTAGCGCGATGTAAATCATACCAGGAACTGTACTGGGTGGGCCGGCGAAAAATGGCGGTGGGACGATGCCGCCGCCAAACGGCAACATTGAGGGCAACATTCCAAACCAAAGACCCGGCAGAAGAAACGGCGACTGGAAGATTTCGCGGAATTCTCTTTTTATACCCTTGCACTCATCCGGGTAGTTCGGGCATTCAGGGTCTCCGTTTAAGATTTTTCCAAACGTCTTCTCAACGAGATCTTTTTCATCCTGCGACTCCTGTAGCGATTCAGTAGCTTCGTTATAGTCACTTAAAACGTCGTTCAATTCGTCAATTCTAGCTTTTATATCTTGCCATGCAGATAGGTCGCTTCCGCTTATTCCAGCCGGGTCAGCGTCAGGATAGCTAAAGCTATAGTCTCCTATTTCCTGTGACGCGTCGTCAATTTCAACCTCTGATTGCAAATCAGGAGGCAACATACTAGCGTATGTTTTTAACAATTGAGTCTTTATTTTAACATCAATCGACGTCTGGGCGATCACCGTGCGCGCACTGGCCATGGCCGTTTGGGCGCCCTGGAGGCCCATATTCATAGAAGATTCTACTATTGTGATCGTAGTGGTTATAACCATGTTAGCAACATCAATAATTAATTTGGCTATAATAACCGCTGGATCTGTTACTTCAACAAAACCCTTTAGAATAAGCAATGGAGTCTTTAAAATAATCTCTAAAAGCTGTTTCGATAAGTCCGGCTCTTTACCTTGCGTGCCACTTTCAAGATCTCTAACCAGGTTACTTAGTTGATTGGCTACCTCGTCGGGGACATATTTGTAATCATCCGAGTTTTGAAATCCTTTAAGAATCGACTTTAAGGACAGCTTTGTTGTATCTAATATATCATCAGGGTTTGATATAAACCTAGACATGCCCGCCGCTGCATATGAGAAGGCCGTGGCCATATATCGCTTCATGGGAAAGAGATGGTCGTACATCAACTTAAACTCTGGGGAGGTCTTAAGATCATCTACTAAATCTTGGGCAACATATTTATAATAAAATTGATGGAAATTGTTTAGCACGTGCTTTTTAGTATCTAGACTCAAGGGCTCAGTAAAATCTATGTTTTCCGCCCAATATCCGAGACCCTCTAAATCGTAAGACTGTTCGCCGATTTGGAAAGTAGAGCCATTGTCAGAAATTATTTGCCTTTCGATCTCAACAATAGGGATTTCTAATTCATCGTAATATGCCTTTTCTAGTTCACCACCGAGATATGAGGGCTTGTGCGTGCTATAATATCTTTTGTTTTGTAAAGTTTTAATTTTTGTAAGGCCTTCTGAATTTTCGCTGAACGCCGAGGCCATGGTGTCGCTAAAAAATTTGTCATCTATTTGGGTTATAGGATAAGACGTCGAATAACTCATCCTCAGACCAAAGCGAATATCTTTAAAAAACGGAGATAGACCAAGAACATCGTAAATATACTTTAAGGGAGGTGTATTAGAAAACGCCGGGGCATCATCGATGCCAATCGCGGTGATTTCTTTTAGAAACACAGCATTAAAAATGTAGCTCCACACCGACAAGGGAATATAACCACCGATATAACAGCTAAAGAGTTCTCTTCCGGCTTTTCTAATGAGGTCCTCTAGTTCTTCAAATAAAGAATTGGCGTTTGATATATCATAGTCTACTCCCTGCGGTGCGGCGCACAGCTCGCCGTCAGCGCCTTCTGTCATATATATACTTATAATAGACTCTCTTTCCGCGGAACTTAAAAACTGTATTTTAACATAGGGTTGTATTGTGACGTTCCCCAGCTTAAAGTTCAGATGATTGCCCGGCAATAGTTCTCTGTAAACTTCCTTATTAAAAGCACCTGACCCAGGGACGGCGTTGCAATAATCCACGAAATGCTCGTGGGCCAGTGGGGGCGGGTACGGGTACCCCGGGGGTTCCGGCAAGGCAAAGAAACCGTCGGGCCAGGAGGTGTCAAGGTTATTAACCGGTAAAGAATGAAACAGTTCTTTATTACGGTAAGCGGGCGATGCCGCGACGTCAAAATAACCAAACAAGTCGTGTTGAAGATTTGCTTCTTGGTTTAGCCATTGGCGGTGGTTCGGGCCAGAGGCCTCTTGGCTTTCCACGGGGCCGGCTTCTAAGAGGAAATTTACGGCGATTGGGTTATTTTCTTGGCGGCCGTGGCCGTAGTTCATTGTATAGATGTTGTTTTTAAAATGTACGTCGGAAACATATGGAGTGCCGGTAAGTATTTTGTTTTTAATATTTAACTGTAGATCGGTTGATATTGGACTACTATTAATAAAAACATCTTTAATAATTTTAGAAATTTTGTCTGCTTCCACAGCCAATAAATATTGTAATCCACTTTGTGTATCATTAAATTCCATTAATTCTTTGTCTGAGTAATTTTTGTCTTTCTTAATAATGTCACTCGCAAAATATGCCAAAACGTTAATATCAAAGTCTTCTTTGATATTCTTGACAATATTTTTAAGCACAATCTCGCTTTTTAGTATATCAGAGGCATCAAAACTGTCCCAAGCTATAATGCCGGAGAGGCACACTTCAAGGGCATATATTTTAATGATTAATATAACTGCGCCTTCGATAAGAGCGATCTTGGGCGCGTTAAGGTCCGTGTCCTCTCCTTGATCAGGTGAACGATCATACATATTCCGACAAACAGATGTTTTATAAAATTTAATGATTTCTGGTTTTATTTGTTCTAAGTCAAAAAAATCTGTCTGCGTTTTTTCTCCCACTGCCTCCGCTGTGCTGACACAGTTTGGATTCGATGCCGATTTATTGTACGGATTACGTAAAATCTTTTTCCAGAGCTTATTCATAAATTTTCTTTTATGAAGCCTAGAATGCTTAAGTTTAGAAAACATTTGATTTGAATATGCGTATTGGAGCGCGGAATATCCATAAGTCGACAAAATGTATTTCAATTTTCTCAAAAAGCTATTCGTGTGTAAGGCGTTTTCGTCGCCATCAGTTTCATTAAATTTCTGCATGAATTTGGTGGCTAAAAGCATGGCGAAGATTTGAGCCTTGGTATTAAATTTATTCAAGTTGTATGCGCCTGATGCGTCTGGTACCTGCAAAAGCGGTGTCTCTACCTCTGTATAGTTTTGTTCAAAAATATTAGATGCGTTGGCCGAAAATGGTTTTGTGGAATCATAATCCAAATCGCTGGTATAACACTGCATAATCAAGTTCTTCACGTCTTCTGGCAACTCTAAAGCGAAGTCAAAATTTGGCGCATTTCTAGTGATCGCAGAATCTGAAGTAATTGGATTTGGGGGCACCTCCCAGTTCGAATTCTCTGCCAAATATTTTGCCTTTGAAAATTTAAAAATATCGCGGGGAGCATCAAGCTGCGATAATATATTTTGATTTAGTCCGAGCGGGAAGGGCGCAAGGTTTTGATAAATTATACTATCATTCTGTTGTATAACCTGCACGGCATCGGCCGCGGCCTGTAATGCATCGGCAAGCAGCCCTTTGTCTTCCCCGTCTTCAGACGCGTCGACGGAAGCTTGTTGCAACTCGTTCATAATTTCAGCCAGTATTTGGCCTGTTGCCGCGCCATTAATATCTGGTACATTTGGCCTGATGTTGGTAAAGGGCAAATCATAAAAAAGAATATTTGGGTTAAAATTAGCGTCAGACTCAAGGGACAATGCTGTGTCGGCCAGGACGGAGGAATCATTAGTATAACCCAAAGCCTGCGGGAATCGGCTGAAGGAATTATACAACTCCGCGTTGGTCGGCTTATCATACATAGAAAAATGTTTAATTACTTCTTTTGGATCTTCGCTATTGGCCACTTGGTCGGGATCCCGGAAGGCCTGGTCAAACACTAAATAAAGAGGTAAAATCTGTTCTGGCCAGAACCACGTCGGCCCGGACATCTGAGCGCCGTCTTCGGAGGATGCGGCTTTGACCGGTTGCTGATACTCTACAGCGGCGGTCTCACCTTCAATGAGGGCCGCCGACAATTTTTGTCTCCATCTTGTAAAATATACCTGGACTGAATTATCTTCGACATGAAACAGGGCCGGGAAGTTGGGGAATATTCTTCTAATTCTTTTATTTTCCAACCCTAAGGCCTCGCGCACCGTCAGGTCCATAAATTTATCAACGATTCGGTGGTCGACGTAGAGGTCAGGAGCGGCGGGGCCATATTCTACGCACGGGGGCAAAGTCCAAAAGATGAAGTCTTCAGGCGTAGAGACCGGGTAAGTCGGATTGGGGCCAAGCCTAATCAGGCCTGGGTTGTCGGACCAGTTAACTGGTGTTCCGGCGTCCGGATCCGAAAAATCGTATCCGTTCAGGGGGCTCAGTGCGAGGCCTGTGAAATGTCTGGCCATAACGTACCATGCATTGGGGTCTGGACAAATTTGTCGTAAGGTGGCAGTAAGGGGCCAGGGCATTGCTAGGTGGGATAAAAGAAGTGATCTCGGATCTGTACCTGGTGGGGTGGCAATATCGGCCGGTGCACACGCGGTGAGGTTCGGGATGTTGGTGCTATCATTGGGGTTTCTAGCTGGAAGCGGAAGTCCCACAAGATCTTGGCCACCGGTGGCCAGAGTCAAATGCCCAGCTTCAAAAACAATTTTATCCAGATACATTGGTTTTATGACGCTTTCGAGATCTTCCTTAATTTTTGTTTTGCGCTCGACATATGTCTTGCCAGGCATGGCAGCGAATTGAGTATTAAATTGTGTCCATAGAGGAAGCAGAGTCGGCCATTCTTCGCCCGCGTTGCCGAATCCTGGCCACCCGGGTGTATAACCATAATCATATAAATTAACATTCGAAACGTTAATTGGTGTTAAAGTGTCCTTCTTCCAAAATTCCGCGCTCTGAAGGCCCGAATAACCCAGCGTTGTGTTCTGATAGAGGTAAGGGGGGTCCATTATCCCGTTTGTGCTCTGACCAATGATATCGGCCGTTGCAATTTTCAACCACCAATAGTCGTTGGCCCGGGCCTCTTCGCCGGTGTACGTGTCTATCCCCACTGTGACCCCGAGCGCCGTGATCCGATGGGTGAGAAAATCACCATAATGAACAAAACTATTGTAAGTGATAGGAAGTACTGGAATTTCTATATTCGATGAAATGTGGTCCAAAAGGAGTGGGTCTCCAATATACGCAAAACATCGCTTTGTGTACGGGTCGGAGATGGCTTCTACAAACATTTGATGGGCGGCCCGGAGTTCCTCTGGGTCGGTTGCTGCCAACACTGCTCTTGGGGGTACAGAAAAGAATTTTAAACTGGACATGTCCTGTATTAATGAGCGTTTAACGTTGTTTAGGAATAGGTCAGTTAATCGAGTCATACTATCTTCGACAGCCTCTGGGAGCTGGAAGTCCGCGCACATCGAAGGCAAAAGCGAATTAGACGACATTTCTCCCGTTGACAGACCCAAGCCAGCGAGGCCAAGAATCTTGCTTTTTAAATCATCTATTTCTCTTTGTATTTGTTCCTCGGCCTCTTCGAGGGTGAGGCCTGACTGCATTAGTTGATTCTTTTTTTCTTCGGAATTATATATTGACTCACAAGTGTCGTCAATTAGTGGTTCCATCGGCTTCATTAGCCCATCGAAGTCAATGTTTATTTTATCACACACGCCCTTTAGAGCAGTCGCTATGTCCTCAGTGCTCACAATCCCGTTTTCATATATGCATGGATGCTTTAATTTTGTCCGCTCAAGGGCGTCCAGCAGGGTTTTCTGCGAGGCCTCGTTCCTGCAAAAGGCCTTCATTTGGCCGATTGTAAGGTTGTCAAATATATCTTTGGCCCAGGCCGCCACCTGTTGCGATGAACAAGCGCCAATCTTGGGCATCGGAGGGATTGGAATTGAATTTGCCTGGCCGCTCCCAGTGGCCGGCCCTGAGTCGTCGTCCTCCTCCATACATGCATTTAAGGCTTGCTGTATAAGCAAGTTGGCTATTTGACTAAAAATCGCTACTTGTATCGTGGCTATTAATTTAGCAAATTGTTCGGCGCGGTCGCCCAATAAATTATCAGTAGGTAAATTATCCGGAAAGGTAAACCATGGGATGGTAAATTGACTTAAGTCTTTAACAAAATCTATTACGCCCAGAATCGAATTCGTAAACAACTCGCACATCACATCCAAACCCAACTCTTCTTTAAAATTGTCTAGCCACTCTTGCATCTGCCGCTTTGAAGGCTTTGTGTCATATCCCGACTCAGTGCTTTGGCTATATCTTACCTGTGACAACAAATATTCATCATTAAGATACGGCATATATTGGATCGGATCAGGTACTGAATATCCGTCTAACACTAGTTGGGCTTGAGCTTGAGATTCAGAGTAGCCTAGCTCTTTATACCTCTCGGTCTCAAAATCAATGGTTGCTTGTGGCCATTGTCCCCCGAGAGATGTCGATTGGGCGGGTATTAATTTTATGATTTTTTTATTTGTCTCCAGGAATTTTATTATCATGATAATATCGTTACCAAGCTGCTCTGATAGTTCCTCTTTTAACAAAATAGCCATTGTTATTGGCGCGTTGCCCTCTGTGTATTGAAGTAGGTTTTGTCCTATTTTGTCATTAATCAAATTACTAACCTTATCCGCTATTTCAGGGCCCATTTCAATTGCGCCTCTTTCAAGAAGCTTTTCCACCTCGTCGAGGCCCATTTTTTCTGTTATATTAAGCATAGCAGCTTCACACATGGCCTCGGCTGTAAGTGGCAGGCCCAGCTTATTTTGCATGCATATCATTATTAGCGATATTAAAGATTGTAGATTAATCCTGTGGAAAAACGACTTAAACAAGTTTTCCATATATTTCTCATCATTAACATTCTGTAATTGGCCGCTAATATCTTGCAGGGTCTCATTATTCATTGTGACCGTGCCATCAAAATTATATTTTTCAAAGAAAGAGGCCATATATTCAGGGTCTTTATAAAACTCTTCTTGTGAACTCTTTTGCTGCTGGGTGAGAGAACTGGGTTTCTTGTCCAGGTTCTTTATTTTCTGATCTAGTTCCGCGGTAGTGGCGGCCGGCATTGATTCTTGAGGGTCTCCAGACATAAAGATTTTTACTGGGGGCACCAAGTAGTTTGATAAAAACTCTGCCCACTTATTCTGTTGGTTTGTTTTCCCCGTTGAAACACTTTTCCTTAAGTCGTAATAAGAAAGAATTAAGTGCAGCGTCCTATTATTATAAACACCCTCCAAGCGCTTGCGCAATAAAGGCAAAGCATATCTTAAAGGCTTAGCAACCCTTCCCTGGTCTGTTTTGAATTCGCTTGGGATAAAGTGGCCAAATTCGATTAAATTATCATTTGAGCCTTGAACTGTTTCTGGGTCTGGTGAAAATAGTATATAAGATATTGTTTGTTTTACTCCAGATCCCACTTTATTATTGTCTCTGACCCCTACTCTAATAAAGTGTTCGTGCTCTGTCTTGGTGCCCTGGGAGGCTTGCGTGTTGGTTTGACTGGTATTCGACGTGTATGGTATACTTTGTCTCGCCATAAAGTTGTCGATGGCGTTTCTTACCTTATGAATCGACTTTATCTGCGCGTCAAAATCATAATTTAAATTAGTTTTAATGTCGCGCACCAACAAATTTGAACTTTTAGCACTTGTTTTAAGATCCTGAAACAGGCCAGTCAAATAATCACAAATTACTTTTATTTCTTTCACTCTTAATGTTACGGCATATTCTTTGCCGGCTAAAAAGGCAGAATCATCTGGAAAATTAACAACGTAATGTTTAGAGGATTTTGGTAGAGCATCAACATCGTTGGCCTTAATAACAAATAAGACTTTTTGATTTTTTGGATTCAAAGAATTTAAGGTCAGCTTTGTTGCTATTGGTTCGAATCCCGCCTTCGCGTCGTCGGTGTCAGTTTTTTGTTTGTCAAGGTACTCTAATAAAATATTCCAGGACGCGTCTTTGGCCTCCTGTAAGGACGCTGAATACTTTTCTTCCTTTAATATGTCCAGATTTTCTTGATTTTCTTCCAGGTCCTTGGGGGTTTTTGATGTCTGAATCAGTTCTTTTTCTGAGTTTCTTATAAACTCCCCTTTAATAAAGTAATAATACTCGCTTACCCCATTTCCCAATAAATCATATTTTGAACGTCGTACGTCGTGAGGGTCCAAAAAAACCCAATTTAAATTATCTCCGGGCGCAATTGACTCCGATCCCGGGATTGGTTCTGTGGAGGCAAAAGGGTCAAAAGGTAAATCTGTGTTTGTCATATTCTAAATACTCACTAGTTTGTTTTATTTAATTCGCTATTAATATAAAAAGGTTTGCCGGGTTTCAAGTATTTGTCTTTAATGGCCTCGGTGTTCGAGATTTCCATTATGGTGCCCAGTTCAGACTTTAAAGTGGCCTCTGTGTTTACTTGAATTCCTGCATGTATTACTTCGACCGAAGCCAGAGAGTCCTTGCCAAAAAAAGCAGTTTTGTGTGTGTGAAACGACACCGCGTCATTAAATTTCATTTGATATTTTATAAAACCATGTGTGTTAGTAGCCAAGTCTTGGATCAATTTTATCACCGCATTAACAGCATCAACCATATTATTGCCCTTTACTAGGGGCTGCAGTTTTTCAACTTCGTTCATGGCTACTAATTCCGTACCATATCTCTCAACTTTTAGGCCACCTTGAGAGTTGTTTGTGTCAACGCCCGTCACAAGCCTCATGTTTTCTCTAGATATTAATCTAACTTTATCAGCCTTTATTGCAATTGCCGAGCGCGCCATATCTATAGCCAGAGTATCGACAGCCTCAGGTGTTTCGGTTACCTCTGCAAATTCACAAAGTCTAAAATTTCGATCCACGTTGGTTTTCTGTGAAATATAAATTCTGGCAGCATCAACTGAAAAGTTGGGATTCGTATACATTTTTAGTTCTACGGTTTCGCCGCCTTTATCTTTCACCTCCTCAACTTCCATGGGAGACGGGCCGCCCATCCCAGCCACTATGTCAATAGCATCACATTGAGTGTGGCCCTTGCCACCATATCCTGTGTGGGGGTGGTCGACTCTATCATTTCCAATAATAATAAAGGCATTGTTATCGATGCCGCGGCCAACAGGGACCTCTGATGGCACGTTGGCTCTTTTGATCATCGCCTGTAACCTCTTTGTGCCGAAGACTCCAGTGTTCCCTGCCGCGGCTCTTTCTTTTTCAGTTTGTTTTTTTGCCTGCTTCTGAGTCTCTTTTGGTAAACCACTAAGATCTCGGGCAGGCTTTTTGTCGCGTGATGGGAGTTCTGGCGCATGATGAGCTTCCCCCATACAGTCTTCTAAGCTTTGTATTTTTGTCACCCTTATTCTCCCTTTGCTTCTCTTATTTTATCTATTTCTTTCCATGGGATTAAAGAGGCGCCGCCCCAATATTGAAAATGCATATGGCTCTCAACAGTTTTTGTCTGCCAGGAAATTTTGTTTATCCTTTCAACAAAGTTCGGTATATTATATATCTGAGCAATACGATCTTTCTCGGCCTGGTCCCATGTGCTGCCGCCGCGGAATCGGTGTTTTAAAAATAAGGAATTTCCCCACTTCATGCCACTTAGTTCACAAAACGTGACCAGCCACAATGTGGGGCTTGCGCCGGGAGGAACAATCGGGGATCCTTTGGCTGTCTTCATAATCTTATTATATTTTAAACTAGTAGGCCTATAGGCACCGGGTGCGCTGTCCCAGTTTTCTACCAGTCTTATTTGTTGATCGGCTTGATAGGCATTTTTCCTAAGCTCTGAAGCCGAGGTGCTAAACACCCCCAGCGCATATAGCTCTTCGCCGTAAACCTCTATAAACCCAGGCGTCCAGGCCCCAGTAAAGACGCTGTAAACTGGTTGGTGGTTTTTCTGCCCGTGGCCCGCAATATAGGGATCAATATCAATAGCCAGCCCTAAACTATGTAGTGATATTCCTCTTTTATAGGCGGTGACCCCGCCACTATTGAGGCCGCGGATGCCATCTGTTATTTTAATAGGAGTATAAAAAGATATGTCACATGCCGTGTCCCAACTATTCTTTATTGTGTTTGCTATACATTTCCACACTTGCGGGCTGTTTCGATATGTTGTTTTACCCTTGAAGGTGCGCGCCTGGTATTTGAAGTCCTCCGTGTTGTATAAGCCTGATGTTTTTTCAATTATATTAGTTTCCGTTGTCGATGTCCGAGTGTTGAGTTCAAAATCGAAATCGATTTTTTTTGGAAGATAGGGGATCAGCTGGTATATTTGTTCATAGCAGCTCGGCGGTGTTGGGCCCAGGTCCTCACAACTCTTTGCTACATGTATTTCATTCGAAGTTTCAAATTTGCCAAGCCTGATTGGTACAAAAGCTTTTTGTTTTTGTTCCATTCCCCCTAAGGTGAGACCCTCGTGGTGGTTGGGAACCTCATTTGTGGTGTTTAAAAGAATGTCCTTTGTTTTTCCTGGGTATAAAGCGCCAGGTTCAAGGCCGACATTAAAATGTTTTTGCGCGTCGGCCTGAAATGCCTGTCGAGAGGATTTTGCAACAACTGGGTTATATGCCATATACCCGGTTGTAGCCGCTTTCAGGCGCCTGAAAGAACCTGCCGCGTGCATGCTAAGTATTTTACCTGCCGCTTTACCATTAAATCCAGTCATACTCTCTTTACTGGAATATTGAATTGATATTAAAGAACCCACCTCTATTAATTCAAGGCTCGGGTCGGCCGAAGCCTGGTGGAATTCTGAGTGTGCAGCAATGCGCGCCGCGTCATTGGTGTCTCTCGGCCAGTCGATGTCCCTATCAAAATGCGGTACGCGGGCGAGGACCTTTACGACTGTATTTCCATTAACCGCCTGGGTCAACTCTGTGCCGGCGTCTCGTAGGCCGTCGATGCTTAAGGATTTGGTCTGATTCCCCCCAGTAGTTGCATCGTTAACCGCTTGGGGTCCGGAGAGTACTTTTAAAACGACAGCAAAGTAAGGGCCTAGGCCATCCATAATGTCGGGGCTATAATAATCTTGAAACATTTCCGATATCGCCGTAAAAACATCCGCTTCGGGGTCATATGCCACGTCAAATATTGATGCATTGATGGCATTTATTTCTCCTAGATCATAATTTTCATATGGTGCCCATGGTCTGGTCATTGGTGTGCCTCTTATTCGTCTTTAATTAAATCATATATCTCTGATTTTTCCATGGATGATAAAGCCGTTGGCGCGCCCTCTTTTTTTGATAACAACGACGCTAATTTTACCAACTGTTCGTTTGATCTCTGCAGCGTCTCTAAATATTTTGCTGCGACGGGCCCGGAATGTTGATGTTTGGTCTCGTCAGTTTTTATAGTTTTTACCAGCTCCACCAGTAAACTAGCTGCCATGGCCCTATCATCTCTGATATTGGCTATAGCCTCATCAATAAATTGCCTGGAGTCTATATGTTTCCTCTTTGCCATTCGCCTTTAAAATTCCTATATCTTTTTCTTATTCTGTTTAAGCTGTTGACAATCTGTTTGGTATTCAAACCGGTTATCTCTCGCATGTACAAATAAATAGCTTTTTTATTGAAAATTTCAATATCGTCGATGTTATCAAAGAGGATTTTGATGGCATCTAATACTTTTTTCTCATTATCCTTTAGCTTTAGCTTCTCCCAGCTCTCAATTTCCTTAAAGAGGTGCATAAAGAATTCTTTTGTTTCGCGATCGCTTTCATATGTATTTTGTGCCACCAGTTGCACGGATTCAATCTCCCCGGTTATACTCTCAAACTGAAGATTTCTCCGGAGACTCTTAGAGTTTTGTTTTACCTTGTGAATAAACCAGTTCTTAGTTATGACACTAAAATACGAAAAAGCTTTGGACTTTTTTTCAGGATCGTACTTATCCAATATTGTCATCAGCCAAACTTTGCAGTCATCCTTTAGATAGTCTATGTTTGGAAGCATATTGAATTTATATGTATAAACAATCTTATCGACCAATTCAGACAGCGCAGGGCCTATATAGGTAATATATAAATCCGTGCGGACGCCGCGGTCGTTTGTTAGGGCATATTGTACAATAGCCTGTTCGTGCACTTTTGTAAAATAATTATTCTTCTTCTTGGCTCTGCGCTTTTTCTTCGTCGTCATATTCAATTACCTCTACCTCATAATACTTTTCTTGCATATCTACAAAATTATTTATCAAACGCCTAGAATGATCAATTAAGCTTTGAAGATTTTCATCGCCGTAAAACATCTCTAGCGAATATATTTGTTCCAAATGATCAGAAAAATCATTTAAATTACCCATTAGGTTGTGGACGTCTTCTTCTATCTCACTGGCGTTTTGCAGCGCGCTGTAAACATACCACACAAAAACCAGGTTTAAAAGAGCGCTCGCAAACAATAAAAACGGAATTATCCCAGCAAGGATCATCAACAAGGTGCCGTTTAAAATTATTGATATATATAAAACATATTTATTCATTTGATTCAAAAAATTCATTTTTCATTTTCTCCTTTTCGCGGGCAAGATCCTCGCGGAAGCCTTCAATAGATTTTTTTACAACACTTCCCGGAGTTTTGGCCTTTGTCTGTTTGACGCTAGTTATAATATTACCCGGGATTTTAATTAAAGAACTCGTTGTTCGACATATGGGACAATCAATTAACTTATCAGTAATTGAGTGATATGTCTCGACCTCTGCTTCACAATCATTGCACCTATATTTATATTTGGGCAACTTTATTCTTCCGGGTCGCCTTCGTCGGCGCCAAGCTTTACAATCGGAGGGTTCATAACATATAACTCCTCGGTCTCGTTGACTTTAAAATCAAATCCCTTTAATACGGGAACAATATCGCTTTGTTCCAAAAGTGATTTTTGTAGGGCCATCATGACTGCCCCGACTGCCTCATCTGATAATTTTAACATGTTAATCTCCTTTGATTATTCTATAACTATCTTCATCAAAATGTTGCGTTGAAAATTCAAATAGTTCTGTATCTTCAAGCGCGCACATTTGATGTCTCAAACCTCGATAGACATGGAAGTTGTCTCCGGGGCCCAATATAATTTCTTCTGAATTCTCTACGTCGTCCTGTTCGGAAAACCTAACCAGCAATTTGCCCGACTGTACGTAAAACACCTCATCCTTTAATTTGTGAAAATGCCACGAGCATCTCTTGTCCTTCGCAAAATAAAGCAGTTTGCCACAGTACTCTTCGCAATTGACGATCCATTTTTCGAACCCCCAGCCTTTTGAAACAAACTTAATTGGCAAAGAAGTCTTCATCTTTTATTCCTTTATAGCCAGTGATCAATATCTTGTTTTTCACTTCTTGTTGCTCCAGAAGCTGTAAATTCCCTTGTCTAACTCATACTCGCTCCAAATAAACCTTTCCCTAGGGGGTTGTAATTTTGCCCACTCCCACATTTCGCGGAGACCCTCTGTTAAGTCAGTTTTGTGCTGAAAATCCAGAAGATCGATTGACTTTTGATACCTAGGTATCGAATGCTTAACCTCATGTCTCTGCTCAAGATGTATCGCCTTGCCACATCCAATTATTGTTCTAAGTATCTCATTGGCCTCTTTAATGGAGTGCTGCTCTATCCCGCCCAAATTAATAATCTGCTTAGATGCGCGAGCGTCAACAGCGGCCTTCCAAAGCGGTAACAAAGAATCGTCTATATAACTAAATGATCTTGTTTGCAGTCCGTCTCCAAAGATTGTATAGTCCTCGCCATTTAAAGCTTGGTACATCCAGATACCCAGAACATTTCTATACTTGTCCCATATATTTTGATTCTTTCCATAGGCATTGTGGGGCCTTATTATGCACCAATCAATGCCGTGCTGCGCGCCGGCGATTTGGATATCCATCTCGCAGGCATATTTAGCTACGCCATATGGATCGATAGGTGAAGGATTTTGTGTTTCGTCAAAGTACCCGCCATTGCCGTGACCATAAACAGCCATTGATGAAGTGAACACCACTCTCTTAATATCATTCTTTATGCACTCATTAATTATTAGCGCCGTAGATTTTAAATTATTGTCGTAGTTAAAGGATCTAATAAAAGGAGACAAGCCTTCGGCGGCATAGGCGGCGAAGTGAAAAACATAATCTGGCATTTCTGTCTTGAATATCTGCGATAAGTCACAGTTTAAAATATTTTTATTGTAGAATTTTACCCTGTCGTTGACATTCTGTAAGTATCCCCCGCTCAAATCATCAATGCCTACAACTTCATCAGCGAGTTTATTATTCAGTATAAAATCAGCCAGTCTGGAACCTAGGAGGCCGGCAACACCAGTTATTAAAATTTTCATCTATTCTCCCCCTAGTGATGGTTGTTCAGGGTGGCGAATTTTAAAATATTTATGCACCTCGTGAAAACACCTTGGATCTATTGTATGTCGGAAATAATAATGATAGCAACTTGGCTCAAAAACAAAAGCTACTGATTTTAGCGCTTCATATGTTACATCTACTCTTGGCGCGTCAGTAATCTCGACATTAAAAACCTCTGTTAGTGCAGCCCCGATGGAAACGTCATCCATTACAAAACACTGGCCGTCGTGGGGGTAAACGATTTTATCCTTGTTAGATACGATTTTTTCTACCAAATCCCTTGAAATCATAATGCCGGCTCCTGATGCATATGCAGGAAGATTTTCATTATTACTTTTTGTGCCAAAATACAAATTTTTACTTGGCAGCTCATTTGCTATTCCATTTAATATACTTAAGTTTACATAGCTCCCACAATTTGGTCGGTAAATATAATCAAATTCAAAGTTGTCGCAACAATACTCAAAAAATGCTATTGTTTTGTATATAATGTTTCTTCTGCTTTCTGGATGGTTGTGGTAAAAACAATCCCCTATAACTTTACTTTTCTCCGGAGTAGTGATGCCCTGCCTGTGACCATAGATGTAGAAAACAGAAACATTTTCAGGAATGTGAGATTTTGAATAGCAAGTATCGCGGCATGCTTGAACCATGTTCGCATACCCGCCATTGTCCGAGGCCAAAACACCCACAATAATCTTATTTAACACTGTTGCTCCTCTGCTCTTCTAAATCACTTTCATACATCATTTTAGCTAGCTCTTCAAATCCCACTTTGGGTACCCACCCGAGCTTTTCTTTTGCTTTGGATGGATCGCCCAGCAAGAGCGGCACTTCTTGGGGCCTAAATAGCCTCTCATCGGTTTCTACATGTTTTTCTATGTCCAGGTCCGCATGTTCAAATACAGTCTCTAGAAAGGCCCTTACAGAGTGCGCTCTGCCTGTTGCAATAACATAGTCATCTGGCTCTTCTTGCTGAAGCATCAACCACATCATTTCAACATAGTCCGCCGCATATCCCCAATCTCGTTTTGAGTCAAGATAACCAAGATATAGCTTTTCTTGAATGCCTAGTTTTATTCTTGCTGCTGCTAATGTAATTTTTCTTGTTACGAATGTTTCGCCTCTTCGTGGCGACTCATGGTTGAATAGGATGCCCGAAGAGACATGCATACCGTAGCTTTCGCGATAGTTGCGAGCTAGATTGTGGGCGAATACTTTTGCGCAAGCATAAGGCGAGGCTGGCATTAGAGCAGTCTTCTCGCTTTGTGGATGCTCTGGGTTAACTCCAAACATCTCTGATGAGGATGCTTGATAAATGCGAGCATTCGGCACTATATGTCGTGCCGCCTCTAGTAATCGCAGAGTACCCATGGCGATACCATCAACAGTTGACTCTGGAACTTCGAAGGATACACGGACATGGGACTGTGCTGCTAGGTTATAGATTTCATCTGGCTTGTATTCCCGTAGAAGCCTCCACATACACCCTGCATCATTTAGCTCAAAATAACGCATTTCAAAATCTTCATGGCCGAAAATATCATCTAACCTTTCTGTGCAAATAACTGATGTGCGTCGTTTGAGGCCGATGACTCTATA